>JGI24891J29808_1000536_pt1 | contig 18949 bp, 17 predicted proteins | sample FreactcultuFSWF8_FD_29808 | JGI IMG/M metagenome (IMG submission 29808) | reverse complement strand
TCGCCCGCGCCAAGGATCCGCGCGTCAAGCAGGTCATGGCCAGCCTCTCCGGTGAATACGACGTGGTGCTGGTGGCGCGCGCCGATGGCGTGCTGGCCGCCGATATCCGTCCGCTGGTGCGGGTGTCGGTGACGGTGATCGCCGAACAGAATGGCCGTCGCGAGATGGGCAGCAGCGGTGGCGGTGGACGTTATGACTACGGCTATTTCTCTGACACCCTGCTGGAGAAGTATGCTTCCGAAGCGGTGGCCACCGCGCTGGTGAACCTGGATGCGCGCCCGGCCCCGGCCGGCCCCATGACCGTGGTGCTCGGCCCCGGCTGGCCCGGCATCCTGCTGCACGAAGCCATCGGTCATGGCCTGGAAGGCGACTTCAACCGCAAGGGTTCCTCCACCTTCTCCGGCCGCATCGGCGAGCGCGTCGCCGCCAAGGGCGTGACCGTGGTCGATGACGGCACCATCGCCGATCGCCGCGGGTCGCTCAACATCGACGATGAAGGCAATCCGACCCAGTGCACCACGCTGATCGAAGACGGCATCCTGAAGGGCTACATCCAGGACACCATGAACGCCCGCCTGATGAAGATGGACGTCACCGGCAACGCGCGCCGCGAATCCTTCGCCCACCTGCCCATGCCGCGCATGACCAATACCTACATGCTGGGCGGTGACAAGGATCCGGGCGAGATCCTGGCCTCGGTCAAGAATGGCCTGTATGCCGTCAACTTCGGCGGTGGCCAGGTGGATATCACCAACGGCAAGTTCGTCTTCTCGGCCAGCGAGGCCTACATGATCGAGGATGGCAAGATCACCTATCCGGTCAAGGGCGCGACCTTGATCGGCAATGGCCCGGATGTGCTCAACCGCGTCTCCATGATCGGCAATGACATGCGCCTGGATTCGGGTGTCGGCGTGTGCGGCAAGGAAGGCCAGAGCGTGCCGGTCGGGGTGGGGCAGCCGACCTTGCGTCTGGATGGCGTGACCGTGGGCGGAACTGCCTGATCGTTCATCGCTGCATCGTTTCTTGTGAAAACCGCCGGTGTCATTCACCGGCGGTTTTTTCATTTATGCGCCGGGAATATGACTTCCGGAGGGAGGGGGAAACGACGTGGCCAGATCAAATATTCACTTTTTTTGCAGGAAAGCCACAGTTGGCAAGACGATGGGGGGCGGGCAAGGCTTGCACGAGGCCAGATTTTTTATTGTGTTTTGGTGACTCTGATTGCCTATTTAAGCAATAAATATTCAATAAATATATATTTGACGAATGAAATATGCATTTGCAGCGCAGCATGTCGATTTCGTCTTGTTGCTTGCCAAAGCCCCTGATTTGTAGCACTATGAACGCCTGCTTCACTTAACCCATGACGCCAGACATGTCTTTCGCCCGCGCTTACTTTTATTTTTACTTTAGCTATTCCAGCCCCACGGCGGTGAAAAGCGGTAAGCGTTCGTAAAAAGACAAAACCGATTTCCTAAAAAACCGCCAGTGATGGCGGTTTTTTTTTGGTCAATATTCCAGCTGAATCATTGCAGTACACCAGGAGAAAAAAATGCCGCGCACTGACGATCTTCGCATCCGAGAAATGAAAGAACTGGTCCCCCCCTCGCATCTCATCCGCGAATTCGCCTGCACCGAAAAGGTCGAGCGCACCACCGCTGAAGCCCGCACTGCGCTGCATCGCATCCTGCATGGCCAGGACGACCGCCTGATGGTCGTCATCGGCCCCTGCTCCATCCACGACACCAAGGCCGCCATGGAATATGCGCGCCGCCTGGTGGTGGAGCGCGAGCGCCACAAGAACGAGCTGGAAATCGTCATGCGCGTCTACTTCGAGAAGCCTCGCACCACGGTGGGCTGGAAGGGTTTGATCAATGACCCGTACATGGACAACAGCTTCCGCATCAACGACGGCTTGCGCGCGGCCCGTGAACTTCTGCTGAACATCAACGACCTGGGCCTGCCGGCCGGTACCGAATTCCTGGACGTGATCAGCCCGCAATACATCGCTGACCTGATCAGCTGGGGCGCCATCGGTGCCCGTACCACCGAGTCGCAGGTGCACCGCGAGCTGGCTTCCGGCCTCTCCTGCCCGGTGGGCTTCAAGAACGGTACCGACGGCAACGTCAAGATCGCCGTGGATGCCATCAAGGCCGCGTCGCAGCCGCACCACTTCCTGTCGGTGACCAAGGGTGGCCATTCGGCTATCGTCTCCACCGCCGGCAACGAGGATTGCCACATCATCCTGCGCGGCGGCAAGCAGCCCAACTATGATGCGCCCAGCGTGGAAGCGGCTTGCCAGGACATCGCCAAGAGCGGCCTGGCAGCGCGCCTGATGATCGACGCTTCGCACGCCAACAGCTCCAAGAAACCGGAAAACCAGATTCCGGTCTGCGCCGACATCGGTCGCCAGGTGGCAGCGGGCGACACCCGCATCGTCGGCGTGATGGTGGAATCGCACCTGGTGGCCGGCCGCCAGGACCTGGTGCCGGGCAAGGAACTGACCTATGGCCAGTCCATCACCGATGGCTGCATCAACTGGGAAGAAAGCCTGCAAGTGCTGCAGGGCCTGGCGGATTCGGTCAAGCAGCGCCGTTTGGTGGGCGATGAACGGGATGCGGCTTGAGGGTTGTCGTTGAAGTGAGATTGAAGCGCCGGTGATTGCTGGCGCGAGGTAGTGAACAAAGCCTTGGTGGGAGCCAGGGCTTTGTTGTTTTAGGCCCGGCAACCTTTGTTCATGACGCTATCCGGTAAATTGCCGCGATTGCTAAGGAAAATGCGTTTTCAGCAGTATTTCAAGACCTGCAGAGAACAGGAAAAAAATTAGCCCAAATCCGACCATCAGGTTGATCGTTTTGCGCTTTGGTAGAAATCTTGGCGGGGTATCGTTTTTAACACATACCCAAAATGGTGAGACCGCCACAAATCCAATAATCAATAACTGAAACCAGAGTCCGAATCGAAAGCCCCATCCGGAAACATTTTGAAAGTGCCAGTTATTCGATAGTCCGTAAGAAATTGTTCCCCGCAGATAGTCTGGACCGCTCGCAGCAAACAACATGCCCCCAAGAAGGGCGAGGAAGCGAAGCACATTTGAAAAAAAACTGTTTGGAATCATCGAAGGCCCTGTCGATATAAATAGTTTGCCAATTGCCTGCGGCGAAACTTCCCTTCGTCTGAGTTTGGCCTGTAATAGAAATGACCAATGCCGCGTGTTGTGCCAGACGCTTCATCTTGTTTTTCCAAAGTTGATTTGGACAGGATTAGACGCCACTGGGACATGCCTGCGTAAATCGGGTCCTTGTGTTGGCGAAGGTCAATGATGAGCACTTTCTTGATGTTTTTATTCTGTTGAAGTTTCTCAAGAAAGTCCCCATCGATTGGAGAGGCGATCAACACCAAGTGATCGATGATATGGCCGTTGCAAGCGTAGATATGCGCGGTGTGAGCCGCCATCAATGACCCGTAGGAATAGCCAATCAGGTTGAATTGTTCAGCGGGCACATTCTCCATACTTTCGATCATCCAAGATCGATCATCGCTGCGTCCCTCATAACGCAGATCAGTGGCAGAACGTGCAGCGTCCGGATACTCGCCATAGGTGCGTTTTCCTATCCATATGTGCTTGATCCCAGCTTCTTGGAGGGCTGAAACTTGATCTTGTATGTAGGGGCCGTTTAATCCGGCACCACCCCAATAAATCGAACCTCGTGGCTTATTGACCCTGATGCGTACAGGCTCTGAATCTGACTTTAACGTTAGCGCTGCTGTGACAACGACGATCGCTTGCGGAATCATGCAGAGGCCCCCGTGTAGCCTTCCGGCATGACTTCAATAGTGACTTCTGCGGCGTCGTCGGAAGATACTTTCTTTGTTCTCCCCTTGCTGTCGGTTTTACCCTCACTAATTTTTCCGTTGCAAGTCATCCGGTAATAGCGATTGGCGAGAGCCTGCCCGGTTTGTCCGTCTGTTAAGACGAAGTGCTGATCATACCCTTCATTCATTTTCCCAATCCACTCTCCCTCATCGTCTTGCACGAAGCGAGCTGGAATGTCCTCACCGCTCGCATTGCCCACGCCATCAACCTCATTGAGCGTAGAAAGCAACGGACACCCAGCACTGGTCTTCATCCCATGAATCACCTGAGCCCGTCCATTGGTGAGCGTAGAGCGCGGAAAACCATCAGCAATGATGCAGTCCTTTCGGCAAGCCACCCGAGCCCCCTGAAAGGCATAAGCCCGCCCATGGCTGCGGCAAGTCTGGTCACCCTCAATTACCGTCCCCCCGCAGGCGGCTTTATCGCCATAGCGAATCCAGCCGATGATTTTCATGCGCCATCCCCTGTCGGCGCCAGGTAGCCAGCTTGCAGCAGCCCCGGTATGCCGGCATCGTCGGCGTATTCCCGAATGTGTGCCACGCTTTGCAGACTGCCTGTGACCGCGTCCCCATTGTCGGTCGTGCTGCCGACGATGGCCATCGGATGGCCTTTGCAGGTTAAGGCTGCGCCGGCACCTGAGATGATCCTGCTCTCCGTCCCGTCCTCATATCGCACGATGTCACCGACGCAGGCGATGCGGTGTCCCGTGACGTGCATGCTGCTGCTGGCCGTGGCGATTTTCCCGCCAAGCCGCGTGGCCGAACCCAGCGTCGCCAGCGTATGGCGGCCTTTGATGGGTCGTTTGTCGATGCCGGCAAGAAAATCGGTTACCAGGCGTTGTCCGTCGAATTCCTTGTGTTCCATCTTTGCTCCTTCCGTCAGTTGGCAACTGGCCCAAACAGCCCATCAGCCCTCGCTTCAAGAGATGCCGATATTTTTGGGTGGAAGGAGTGTAGATTTGGCAAAGCGGAAACCCGCTTGCCCTCAAGCAATCAGCTGCGTTTACTCGAATACCATCGAGTTGGCGCCAAAAACAAACGCCGGCAAAGGCCGGCGTTGTCGGTACTGCAAAGGCAAGTGCCCAGATCAGTCGCGGAAGTTGTTGAACTCCAGCGGAATCTCCTTGATCTCCTTGCGCAGCAGCGCCATGGCCGCCTGCAGGTCGTCGCGCTTGGCGCCGGTGATGCGCACGGCGTCGCCCTGGATACTGGCTTGCACCTTCATCTTGCTGTCCTTGATGACGCGCACGATCTTCTTGGCATCGTCGCTTTCGATGCCGTTCTTCACCTTGATGACCTGCTTGACCTTGTCGCCGCCGATCTTCTCGATCTTGCCTTCGTCCAGGAAACGCACATCGACGTTGCGCTTGGTCATCTTGTTGGTCAGCACGTCGCGCACCTGGCTCAACTGGAAGTCCGAGTCGGCGAATGCGGTCAATTCACGTTCCTTCTGCTCGACGCGGGCATCGGTGCCCTTGAAGTCGAAACGGGTGGAAATTTCCTTGTTGGCCTGGTCCACGGCGTTCTTGACTTCCACCAGGTTGGCTTCGCAGACGGTATCGAATGAGGGCATGGCTTGTTCCTTATGTTCTTGCAGCCGGCGAAGGCCGGCGTCTGAGCCGTGATTTTAACGGAGTGAGGCGCCCGCCGCCATCGCTTGGCCGCTGACAGCGGATTTGCCGCGCGCGGGCGATATAATCCCACCCCTATGAGCACTTCTTCACTTCCGGTCCGCCACGACGTTTCCCTGCGCGCCCTCAACACCTTCGGCATCGAGGCCAGTGCCCATGCCTACCTGCCTGTGGAGGGCATCGAGCAGCTGCGCACCTTGCGCCAGGACGCCGGCCTCATGGCCTTGCCGCGCCTGGTCCTGGGCGGCGGCAGCAACCTGCTCCTGACGCAAGACTTCAGCGGATTGGTGCTGCATATGCAGAACCGGGGCATAGACATCGCCGGCGAGGACGACAACTTCATCTACGTGCGCGCCGCCGCCGGGGAGAACTGGCACGCTTTCGTCCAGTGGACGCTGCAACAGGACCTGGGCGGGCTGGAGAATCTTTCACTCATCCCCGGCAGCGTCGGTGCCGCGCCCATCCAGAACATCGGTGCCTACGGCATCGAGATCAAGGATCGCTTCCACAGTCTGCAAGCCTTCGACCTGATCAGCGGCGAGCTGCTGACGCTGGACCGCGAGGCCTGCTGCTTCGGCTACCGCGACAGCGTCTTCAAGCATGCGCTGCGCGACCGCGCCGTCGTCCTTGAAGTGACATTTGCGTTGCCCAAGCGCTGGGAAGCCAACGCCAATTACGCCGACGTCGCCCAGGCTCTGCAGGAGCGCGGCATCACCGAACCCGGTCCGCGCGACATCGCCGAGGCCGTCATCGCCATCCGCACCCGCAAGCTGCCGGACCCCGCCCGGATCGGCAACGCCGGCAGCTTCTTCAAGAACCCCATCGTGCCGGCCCGCCTGCGCGATACCCTGCTGGCGCAATACAGCAACCTGGTCAGCTATCGCGTCGATGACGATCACTACAAGCTGGCCGCCGGCTGGCTGATCGACCGCTGCGGCTGGAAGGGCAAGACCATGGGGCGTGCGGGCGTGTATGAACAGCAGGCCCTGGTGCTGGTCAACCGTGGCGGTGCCACCGGGGCGGAAGTCGCCAGGCTGGCCAAGGCGATTCAGGATGATGTGAAGGAAAAGTTCGGCGTCCAGCTGGAGCCGGAACCGGTCTTCATCTGAGAGCGCTACTGTCTGAAGACGTAAAAAAGCCGTCCGGTATCGCTACCGGACGGCTTTTTTTTATTCAGACGCCGAGAAGATCAGCCGAAGTGGCAGACGTAATCCAGGGTCTCGGTCACTTCGATGTCGAAGCTGGAGTTGCCCGGCACGCTGAAGGTGGTGCCTGCAGCGTAGGTGTTCCAGGCTTCTTCACCCTTCAGGCGCACGCGGCAGCTGCCGCCGTTGATTTCCATGATTTCCGGTGCGCCGGTGCTGAAGTTCAGCGTCGAGGGCAGGATCACGCCCAGGGTCTTCTTGGTCCCATCGGCCAGCAGCACGGTGTGCGAAACACACTTGCCGTCGAAGTAGACATTGCCCTTTTTCAGGACGGTGACGTTGTCGAATTGAGTGCTCATCGAATCGCTTCCATTAAACGGTAAAGGTGAATCCAGCAGGAATTACTTTTCGTCCTTGCCCAGCAGCGGCAGCGACACGGCGGTGCTGGAATCCAGCAGGCCGGTGTTCTGGTAGATCGACAGCTTCTGGCGGGTGTCGGCGATGTCCAGGTTGCGCATGGTCAGCTGGCCGATGCGGTCGATGGCGGAGAAGCTGCCTTCGCCCTTTTCCATGGTCAGGCGTTCCGGGTGGTAGGTCAGGTTGGGCGACTCTGTGTTGAGGATCGAGTAGTCATTGCCACGACGCAGTTCCACCGTCACTTCGCCGGTGATGGCGCGCGCCACCCAGCGCTGGGCGGTTTCGCGCAGCATGATGGCCTGCGAATCGAACCAGCGGCCCTGGTACAGCAGGCGGCCCAGCTTGCGGCCGTTGTCGCGGTACTGTTCGATGGTGTCTTCGTTGTGAATGCCGGTGACCAGGCGCTCGTAGGCGATGAACAGCAGGGCCAGGCCCGGGGCTTCGTAGATGCCGCGGCTCTTGGCTTCGATGATGCGGTTCTCGATCTGGTCGCTCATGCCCAGGCCATGGCGGCCACCGATGCGGTTGGCTTCCAGGATCAGCTCGGTCATGCTGGCGAAGGTCTTGCCGTTGAGCGCCACCGGACGGCCTTCTTCGAAGCGCACGGTGACGGTCTCGGCCTTCACTTCCACGTCATCGCGCCAGAACGCCACGCCCATGATGGGCTGCACGATCTTGATGCCGCTGTTGAGGAATTCCAGGTCCTTGGCTTCGTGGGTCGCGCCCAGCATGTTGGAGTCGGTCGAGTAGGCCTTTTCCACCGACATCTTGTAGTCGAAGCCGGACTTGATCATGAACTCGGACATTTCTTTGCGGCCGCCCAGTTCGTCGATGAAGGTGCTGTCCAGCCAGGGCTTGTAGATCTTCAGGTTGGGGTTCACCAGCAGGCCGTAGCGATAAAAGCGCTCGATGTCGTTGCCCTTGTAGGTGCTGCCGTCGCCCCAGATGTCGACGTTGTCTTCACGCATGGCCGACACCAGCATGGTGCCGGTCACGGCACGGCCCAGCGGGGTGGTGTTGAAGTAGGTGATGCCGGCAGTGGAGATGTGGAACGCGCCGCTTTGCAGGGCAGCGATGCCTTCATTTGCCAGTTGTTCACGGCAATCGATCAGGCGCGCCAGTTCGGCACCGTATTGCATGGCCTTCTTGGGGATGGCGTCATAGTCCGGCTCATCCGGCTGGCCCAGGTTGGCGGTGTAGGCGTAGGGGACAGCGCCTTTCTGGCGCATCCAGGTCAGCGCGGCGCTGGTATCGAGGCCGCCGGAGAAGGCGATGCCGACTTTTTGATTGACCGGGACGGATTGCAGGATGTTGGACATGATCTTGACGTTGCGATGAAGTGAAGTGTTGAGCGTGATTCTTGTGCTGGGGGAATGGGCAGCAGGGCGGCTTAATCGAAGCGGCCGTGCACCAGATATTCGAGCAGGGCCTTCTGCACATGCAGGCGGTTTTCCGCCTCTTCCCAGACCACCGATTGCGGGCCGTCGATCACTTCGGCGGCCACTTCTTCTCCACGGTGTGCGGGCAGGCAGTGCATGAAGAGCGCATCCTTCTTGGCGCGCGACATCTTGGCCTGGTCCACGATCCAGCCATCGAAGGCCTTCAGGCGGGCATTGTTCTCGGCTTCGAAGCCCATGCTGGTCCACACGTCGGTGGTGACCAGGTCGGCATCCTGGCAGGCATCGGCCGGATCGGCGAAGAAGGTGTAATTCTTGTTGCCCGGCGAGACCTGGGCCGGATCGATGTCGTAGCCCTTGGGGGTGGAGACGTTGACGTGGAAGCCAAACACCTCGGCCGCCTGCAGCCACGAATAGAGCATGTTGTTGGCGTCGCCGACCCAGGCCACGATCTTGCCCTGGATGCTGCCGCGATGCTCGATGTAGGTGAACACATCGGCCAGCACCTGGCAGGGATGCTGCTCGTTGGTCAGGCCGTTGATGACCGGCACGCGCGAATGCTTGGCAAAGCGCTCGATGATCTCCTGGCCGTAGGTGCGGATCATGATGACGTCGCACATGCGCGACATCACCTGAGCCGCATCTTCCACCGGTTCGCCACGGCCAAGCTGGCTGTCGCGGGTGTTGAGGTAGATCGCCGCACCGCCCATCTGGTGCATGCCGGCTTCGAAGGAGAGGCGGGTGCGGGTCGAGTTCTTTTCGAACACCATCACCAGGGTACGATCGGCCAGCGTGTGATGGGGCTCGTAATTCTTGAACTTACGTTTGATCACACGGGAACGTTCGATCACGTACTCGTATTCATCAAGCGTAAAGTCGGAAAACTGAAGGTAGTGTTTGATTGCCATAAATAAAAACGGCGGCCAGTGTGGCGCCTGCCGCCGATAGTCGTTAACTCCTTAGATTATAAGGGATTCGGCTTAAAAAGATACCCGCAGTACTTGCTGCAAAGAAACCCCCGGGGTTTCGCGAATTCGGGTCAAAGATGAAGTCCCGCGCACGGCATCGGCGATGCGCTTCGAATTCCTTCGATGCACGTGAAGAAATTTTTCGAAATCCGTATCCAGCTTTTTCGAGGAATGCGCACTAAGTGCGACAAAGAGCTCGATCTCACGTCGCAAATGAGAATTATTGCTATTCAGATGGCTAGAATCCGCAGCTTTCCCTTGCCTGAAAGGAACAGCTGCCATGTCGCACGATTCTTCTTGCCCGCACCCGTTACAGGGTTTGCGCCGGTCTTTTTCTTCATCACGTTCCTCGCCGCCCAAGCTGCGCGCCTTGCCGGCGGCGCTGGTGGCGGCTTTGTTCGCGTTTCCTGTTTCCGCTGCTGCCGCCGAGGCCACGGCCGAGCGCGAGGAGGGCGATGCTGCGCGCCTGCCTGCCGTCGAGGTCCGCAGCCAGCGCAATCTGCACGATCCCCGTCCCGGCCCGCTGGGCAGCGCCACCCGCACGGTCACCGATGTGCGCGAGGTGCCGCAGACGGTGCAGGCGGTCGATGCCGCGCAGGTCAGGGCTTATGGCGGGCGCGGGCTGGCGGCGGCGTTGGCCGGGGTGCCAGGCGTCTCCAATGTCTCCGATACGCGTTTCGATGCGTTCCGGCTGCGCGGTTTTTCCAATGCCGGCGATACCCTGCTCGACGGCATGCGCGACGATGCGCAATACGTGCGCAGCCTGGGCAACATTGATCGCATCGAGATCCTCAAGGGCCCGGCCGCCGTGCTCTACGGACGCGGCAGCGGCGGCGGCGTGATCAATCGCATCAGCAAGCAGCCGGAACGTGAAGCCTTCGGTCAGGCCACCGCCATCTGGGGCAGCCGTGGCCAGCAGGGCGGGGCGGTGGACTGGAATCGTCCGCTGGGCGAGCAATGGGCGCTGCGCATCAATGCCGGGCGTGAACATGAAGCCCACTTCCGCCATGAAGTGCGTGGCACGCGCCAATACTTCGCCCCGGCGCTGAAGTGGGAGTCCGGCCGCGACAGCTGGCTGCTGCAGGCTGACTACGATGAATTCGAACGGGTTCCGGATCGCGGCGTACCGGGCCGGGTCACGGCGCTGACGCGCAACGATACTGTCGGGGCCGTGGCCTTGCCGGTGGCCTCGGACCGCGCCTTCTTTGGCGCGGCCGGGCGCGACTTCATCCGCGATACCAGTGTCAGCCTGCGTTCCACCCTCACGCGCTCCCTCGCGCCGGACTGGAGCGTGCGGCAGATGGTGAGCGTGTTCGATCTCAACAGCGACTTCGACAATACCTTCGTTACCCAAGGCTACGTCAGCGCCGGCCGCAACCTGGCCAGCGTGCAGCGCAGCCGCTATCTGCAGAACCTGCAGCAGCGCAATGTGCAAGCGAACCTCGAATTGCTCGGCACGCTCAGGAGCGGCATCTTGCAGCACGAGCTGCTGGCCGGTGCCGAATACGGCTGGCAGAAGCGCGAGCCGCGCCTGTGGATGGCCTCTGCGCTGTCGGTCTCGCTGAAGGATCCCGAGGTGAGCAACGCCACGCCCCAGCCGCAGCCCTGGCAGATGAACTACCACCGGGTCGATTCCGTGGGCTTGTATGTACAAGACCAGATCGCCATCGGGGCGCAATGGAAAGTCCTTGCGGGGGTGCGCTGGGATCATTTCGAAGTCGATTCCCGCAGCCGCCTGCGCGACCTTCGCATCGAGCGCTCCAGCAACGCCGTGAGCCCGCGCGTGGGCGCGGTGTGGGAAGCCCTGCCGCACCATCACTTCTATGGATCGTGGAGCAAGAGCTATGCGCCGGTGGGCGGCGACGTGATCGGCTTGTCACCGGGGGCGAAGGGCAATGGCAATGATCTGGGACCCCAATTCAGCCGCCAGCTGGAAGCCGGGGTCAAGAGCGACTGGTTCGGGCGCAGGATCAGCACGACGCTGGCCTGGTTCGAACTGGAACTCTACAACCGCACCGTGGCCGACCCGGTGCAGCCGGGCGTGTTCACCCAGAGCGGACTGGAGCGCAATCGCGGCATCGAATTGAGCGTGGCGGGGGAAGTGGCGCGCCACTGGTTCGTGCGCGGCGGCTGGACCCAGCAGAATTCAAGGGTGGTGCGGGCCGAGGCGCAGTATGCGGGCAAGCGCGCCTCCGGGGTCTCGGCGCGCAATGGCAGCCTGTTCGTGTCCTACGCGCCGCCCTTGGGATGGTTTGGCGAGACCGGCGTGGTGGTCGAGGGCGCGCGCTTTGCCGATCGCGACAATCTGCTGGAGTTGCCCGGCTACGTGCGCTGGGATGCGCTGCTGGGCTACCGGATGGCACGCACCGAATACACGCTGGCGGCCACCAACCTGGCCAACCGGCGCTATTACGTCAGCGCCACCGGGGCCACCCAGATCGTGCCGGGGGCGCCGCGTGCGGTGGTGTTGACGGCTGCCTACAAGTTCTGAAGAGGGCCAGGTCAGTACAAGGTCTGTGAAGATTCGTGCACCAGCTGCGCATACAGCTGGTGGCGCATCCCCGCAATCTCACCGGCCTGTACCGCCTCCAGCACCGCACAGCCCGGCTCGTTGAGATGGTGGCAGTTGTAGAACCGGCACTTGCCCAGATAGGGGGTGAAGTCGCGGAAGGCGCGTTCCAGCATGCCTTCGGAGAGCTGGTACAGGCCGAACTCCTGGAAGCCCGGCGAATCGATGATGCTGGCCTCCTGCTCCATCTGGTACAGCCGGGTGAAGGTCGTAGTGTGCTTGCCGGTATCGAGGGCGGCCGAGATTTCGCGGGTGGCGATGTCAGCGTCCGGGACGATCAGGTTGATGATGGAAGACTTGCCCATGCCTGACTGGCCGATCAGGATGGTGCTCTTGCCGGCCAACAGCGGCATGAAGGCCGCGCGCGTCTCTTCAGGCTGGGCCTTGGCCGAGACTTCGTGCACCGGATAGCCCAGGCGTGAATAGACCTGCAGGCGTTCACGTGTCTTGGGCAATGCTTCGGTGATGTCGGTCTTGTTCAGGATCAGGTGCGCCGAGACACCGGCCGATTCCGCCGCCACCAGCGAGCGCGACACCAGGTCATCCGTAAAGCTTGGCTCGGTTGCCACCACGATGAAGAGTTGATCCACATTGGCCGCCAGCAGCTTGGACTTGTACTGGTCCGAGCGATAGAGCAGGGTGCGGCGTTCGTCGATGCTTTCCACCACGCCCTGGTCGGCCGAAGTGCGGGCCAGGCGGATGTGGTCGCCGACCGCCACATCGCTCTTCTTGCCACGGGTGACGCAATTCAGTTTCTGTTCACCAGCCTGCACCAGATAGTGACGGCCGTGGGCGGCAATGACCAGCCCCTGTTCCAGCTCAGCCTTGTTCGTCGCTGATCCTGCCCTGGCGCTGCGTGCGCCTTGCTTGCGGACTCCCATCAGGCCGGGGCGCGCTGGGCGAAAATGGCGTCGACCTTGGCCGCGCAGATGAAGTCATTGGCCGACAAACCGCCACGGCCTTCATTGACGCTATGGGTATCGAACTTCACGTTGCAGCGGTTGTAGGTGACGGTCAGTTCCGGGTGATGGTCTTCGGCGTGGATGATCCACGCGATCGCGTTGACGAAGGCCAGGGTCTCGTAATAGTTGCCGAAGGCGAAGCTGCGCGCCAGCTTGCCGCCGTCGATCTTCCAGTCGGGCAGGGCGGCCAGGTGGGCGGCGATGGCAGCGTCATCCAGCGCGGCGATGGGCTGGACGCTGCGGGCGGCGGCGAGGGTGCTTGCGGTGATGCTCATGGGGTTCTCCTGCGGCGGGCTGTTTCATTCATCCAGCCCGCCTTGTAGATGATCAAAAAATTCAGTGGCTGCCCGCTGCGGCGGCCGTTCCCGACGTTGCGCGATGGGCGGCGATGGCAGCGTGCAGATGCTGGATGCGCAGCGACGCCGGCGGGTGCGAATCGTAGAAAGCCGAGTGCAGCGGATCGGGGGTGAGGGTGGAGGCATTGTCCTCGTACAGCTTGACCAGGGCAGACACCAGATCCTGCGCCTCGGTATGCTGCGCGGCGAAGGCATCCGCCTCGAACTCGTGCTTGCGCGAGGAGAGCGAGGACAGCGGCGAAAACAGGAAAGTGAAGATCGGCAGCACCAGCATGAACAGGATCAGGGCCATCGCATCGTTGCTGCCCAGCAGCAGCGGCTCCACGCCCAGGCCGGTATAGAACCAGGCCTGGCCCTTCAGATAGCCCAGCAGCGCCAGGAAGGCCAGCGACAGGCCGAACATGACGACCACGCGTTTGACGATGTGCTTGAGCTTGAAGTGGCCCAGTTCGTGGGCCAGCACGGCTTCGATCTCATGCGGGGCCAGGCGCGCCAGCAGCGTGTCGAAGAAGACGATGCGCTTGCCCGAGCCGAAGCCCGAGAAGTAGGCATTGCCATGCGCGCTGCGCTTGGAACCGTCCATCACGAACAAGCCCTTGGAGGCGAATCCGACGCGCTGCATCAATCCCTCGATGCGGCTGCGCAGGCTGTCATCTTCCAGCGCGGTGAACTTGTTGAAGAGCGGCGCGATGAAGCTGGGATAGATCACCAGCATGAGCAGCTGGAAGGCGCACAGCACGATCCAGGTATAGAACCACCACAGCGCGCCAGCCTTCTCCATCAGCACCAGCACCACCCACAGCAGCGGCAAGCCGATCACGGCACCCAGCAGGGTTTGCTTGATCATGTCGCTGAAGAACAATCCACGCGTCATCTTGTTGAAGCCGAAACCGGCTTCCAGTTTGAACTGGCGGTAGTAATCGAAGGGCAGGTCCACCGCACCGGAAATGAGGCCAAATCCCGCCACCAGCGCGATCTGGTACACCATGCCCGGTTCGCCGGTCCAGCCCAGCAGCAGGCTGGAGAGCCACTGCAGCCCGCCCAGCAGGGTAAAGCCGATCAGCACTGCAGCATTGACGATCAGCGTCACCAGGCCGAACTTGGTGCGCGCCACCGTATAGTCGGCCGCCTTCTGGTGGGCCGACAGCGGGATCTTTTCCGCGAACTCGGGCGGCACGGCCGCGCGGTGGGCGATCACATGGCGAATATGGCGCGAGGCCAGCCAGAAACGCACGCCCAGGCTGATGGCCAGGAATACGACGAACAAAACTGAAAACGAAAGTGAAGACATGCTTTCCCTGTGCGAAAATGGCGGAAGTTCGAGGCCCAGGCCCGCGTCCTGCCCCAGCCGGCAACGGTGGCAGGCCTGTTGGCCATGCCGTCCGGTGCGATCCGGGCGAGCGAACCCAGCGATGAACCCTGCAGTAGATGGGGCCAGGCCCCATCCCGTCAATAAGGAAGAATTATGTCACAAGCCCCCGCCGCGCCTGTCCGGCCCAATGAAATGAACCTGGTCTGGGTCGATATGGAAATGACCGGCCTGGATCCGGACAAGGATCGCATCATCGAAGTGGCCGTGGTGGTTACCGATGCAGAACTGAACGTGCTGGGCGAAGGCCCGGTGCTGGCCATCCACCAGTCCGACGAGCTGCTGGACGGCATGGACGCCTGGAACAAGGGCACCCACGGCCGTTCCGGCCTGATCGACCGCGTCAAGGCCTCCACCGTCACCGAAGCCGACGCCGAACAGCAGATCATCGCCTTCCTGAAGCAATACGTCCCGGCCGGCAAGTCGCCCATGTGCGGCAATTCGATCTGCCAGGACCGCCGCTTCATGGTGCGCGGCATGCCCAAGCTGGAAGAATTCTTCCACTATCGCAACCTCGATGTGTCGACCCTGAAGGAACTCTGCAAGCGCTGGAAGCCTGAAATCGCCACCGGTTTCAAGAAGCGCCAGATGCACACCGCCCTGGCCGATATTCTGGAGTCCATCGAAGAACTGAAGTACTACCGCGAACACTTCATCAGGGAGTGAGGCCGTAGCATCAGGCCCAGGCAGGGTGGTTGGCAGCAACGCCATCCTGTATGAAGCAAAAAGGCGCGCCCGGCATCCGGCGCGCCTTTTTCATGGTACCGGGTGAATCATTCTTCCGAATCTGCGCCGCAGCACTTCTTGTATTTCTTGCCACTGCCGCAGGGGCAGGCATCGTTGCGGCCGGTCTTGGGCGCATCGCGCTGCACCTGCTCGACCGCCGACTTGCGCTTGGGCGCCCAGTAGCGGTGGATGTGCGGAATGGCCGATTCGATCTCGATGGCCAGCTTGTGGGTCTTGAGCGGGTCGTCGATGAGCCTGGTTTCTTCCTCTTCCAGCTCTTCCGAGCCCAGCAGGTAGATGGGACGCATCAGCGGGGCCAGGTTGGAGTGGAAGATTTCATCCCACTGCGCCGCGCGCAACTGGATGCCTTCCCAGAAACCCCAGGCCCAGGCTTCCGCATCCAGCAGCGGTTTGCCTTCGTGCTCGCGCTCGCAGAACAGAGGTTCATATTCCTTGGGGGCGACTTCGAAGGTGATGGCGATTTCGTTCATGGTGCGCGCGATCAGGCTGGTGATGCGCTCGGCTTCCTTGCCGTTCTTGAACTTGGGGGTGTCTTCCGGACGGCTGCCCCAGACGCGCGGCAGCCATTCCGCCATCAGCACTTCCTGCGGACCGATGGCCAGGGCCGTCAGGTAGCCGTGCAGGGTGTCCATGGTCATCACATCGTCGGCGCAGCGATCGGAGAGGAGAAAATCGTCGAGTTCGTCGAATTCGGCGTCGGAAAGGGGCTGGTCGAGATGCATGATGGTTCCAATGACTGATGCTAAAGGCAGGAGTGTAAAGGCATTGGCCCGGGGGCGCGAGTGTTGCCGGTCGGTTGCTGCCAGGAATGCTGCAATCGGTTGGGGCGGGCAGGCTGGCGGACAGTACAATAGACGGATGAATTCCCCCGCCCAATCTGCTGACCTCCCCGACGCCACTTCCTTCGCCACGCTCTCGCCCGATACGGTACTCGATGCCCTCGACGGGCTGGGCCTGTACGGCGATGGCCGCCTGCTGGCCCTGAACAGCTATGAAAACCGCGTCTACCAGGTCGGCATGGAAGACGGCCCGCCGCTGGTGGCCAAGTTTTATCGTCCCTTGCGCTGGAGTGATGAGCAGATCCTCGAAGAACACGCTTTTTCGCAGGAATTGGCCGACGAAGAAGTGCCGGTGGTGCCGGCCATGCGTCTCGACAATGGCGCCACCCTGCATCGCCACGCCGGGTTCCGTTTTGCCGTATTCCGCCGCCACGGTGGCCGTGCACCCGAGCTGGACGATGCCGATACCCTGGAGCGTCTTGGCCGCTTCATCGGCCGCATCCATGCGGTCGGCTTGCGCAGCCCCTTCCAGTCCCGCCCGGCGCTGGACATCGCCAGCTTCGGCGAAGAACCGCGTGACTGGCTGCTGGCGCACGATTTCATCCCCATGGATGTGGCCACGGCCTGGCGCACCACGGTCGAGCAGGCGCTCGACGGCGTGCGGCGCTGCTACGAGCGGGCAGGGGAGATCCGCTCCCTGCGCCTGCACGGTGACTGCCATGTCGGCAACGTCCTGTGGACCGATGCCGGCCCGCACTTCGTCGATTTCGACGACAGCCGCAGCGGCCCGGCCGTGCAGGACCTGTGGATGCTGCTCTCGGGCGAACGGCGCGAGATGGTCGGCCAGCTGGCCGACCTGTTGGCAGGATATGAAAGTTTCTGCGAATTCGAGCCACGCGAGCTGTATCTCATCGAAGCCCTGCGCACCCTGCGCCTGATCCATTATTCCGCCTGGCTGGCGCGGCGCTGGGATGACCCGGCGTTCCCGGTGGCCTTCCCCTGGTTCAATACCCAACGTTACTGGCAGGACCGCATCCTGGAACTGCGCGAACAGATCGCGCTGATGGATGAACCGCCCCTGTGGCCGGTGTGAATCCGGCGAAATGAACGAAAACAACACCATCATGACGCAAACACTTGTCCGCTGCGGCTGGGTCAACCTGGCCAATCCCCGCTATGTGCAGTATCACGACCATGAATGGGGCGTGCCCTGCCACGATGAAACGCGTCTGTTCGAGATGCTGAACCTCGAAGGTGCGCAGGCCGGACTGTCGTGGGAAACCGTGCTCAACAAGCGCGACAGCTACCGCGAGGCCTTCGACGACTGGGATGCCGAGAAGATCGCCCGCTATGACGAGCGTAAGGTGGCGCAATTGCTGAAGAATCCCGGCATCGTGCGCAACCGTCTGAAGGTGGCCGCCACCATCGGCAATGCGCGTGCCTACCTGCAACTGCGCGAGGAAGGCGGCGGGCTCGATGCCTATCTGTGGGGCAAGGTCGATGGCCAGCCCATCGTCAACCGCTGGGCGTCGCTGGCCGATTGCCCGGCCAAGACGCCGCTGTCGGATGCCATTTCCAAGGAACTGGCCAAGCGCGGTTTCAAGTTTGTCGGTTCCACCATCATCTATGCCTATCTGCAAGGCGTGGGCGTGATCAACGATCACGTGGTGGATTGCCATTGTCACGGCCGTTGAGGCCGGGCGTGCTCTGCACCAAAAGGCCAGCCGATGGGCGGCGGCAGGGCACCGGTTTGGTTTACACTCGCAGCCTGCGATGCAGCATCAGCTTGCACTGCATGGATTCACGAGGCCGGCTGGCGCACTGCCAGGCCGGTGAAGTTTGGGAGTAGCATGATTTTCGTCAAATGGTTTGGCTGGTCGGTCCTCTGGCTGCTGCCGCTGCTGCTGCGCACGGTAGCGCGCGCGCTCGGCCGCAAGTCCATCTTCGGCGGGCGCGGTGCCATTCGCCTGTGGTGCGGCAGCCTGCTGCTGCTGGCCGCCAGCAGCGCGGTCGAGTCGCTGGTGCGTTCGCAACTGGTTGCGGGCGATGATGGCCCGGGCGGAGCGCTGTTCGGCGCGGCCCTGATGGATGCGCTGGGCGGCAAGATCAGCCGTGGCATTGCCGCCGTCCTGATGCTGGGTTTGCTGGCGCTGGGCCTGAAATGGCTGCTGGGTGCCATGTTTGGCCGAGGCGCACCGGCTGGCCGCGATGAGCACCCCGAGCTGGACCTGGGCCCGCCGCGCCGTGGTAGCGCCGAAAGTGAACGATTGCGCATGAGCAGCCTGCACGGCAGCGCCGGACCCGCCCGCACCAGTTTCCCCGCCAGTACCGAACGCCGTGCCCCGATGCCGCGCGCGTCTGCTCCCGGTTCCGCATCGGCCAAGCGCATGCCGCCGGCCTCGCCCTTCGCGCCGCGTCCCCGGCCGGCACGCCTGACGCCAGCTCCGGCGCCGGAACGTCCGGCCGAGCATGCACCGCGTGACGACTGGAAAGTGCCACTGTCGGCCCTCACCGGCGGCAGCCGCAACAGCCAGGCAACGTCTGCCGGCAGCGGGCAGGGCGGCAAGTGGCCTTCAATCAATCCGCGCCAGACCGATCCGGCGGCCAAACCGCGTCCGGAATCCGAATGGGCCGCCTTCGAAAGCCTGCGTCCGACCGAAGCCATGCTGGCCCGTGCCGCCGCCAGCCGTGCCATCTCGGCGGCCAGCGCGGCGGCCGATGCCAGCCTGTCGC
>JGI24891J29808_1000535_pt1 | contig 19000 bp, 20 predicted proteins | sample FreactcultuFSWF8_FD_29808 | JGI IMG/M metagenome (IMG submission 29808) | reverse complement strand
AATTCTGGTTTTTCTTCTTTTTCAGTTGTGCCTGATACTGCATTCATCATATTGATAATAGCCATAATTGCACCGCCAGCCATACCGATTACCGCAGCAATCTTCGCTGTATCTAAAAATATACTGGCTGCTACAGAAATGACAATAATCGCTGTAATGTAAGCCAATCCATGCTGACCAATAGATCGACCAGCTACTTCTTTTGCTGAATCAAAATTATTATTTTCCATGCCATAACCCTGCAAAAAAGCTAATTAAACCGCTAATGCCTGAAACAATAGCCATTCCCATCCAAAACCCACCTCTAGACTTATTAGCTAAAGCTACAAGCTCCTCAAGTTGAGCTTCCATTTTGTCTTGCTTTTTGGAAATCTCATTAAATTTTTGCTCATATCCTTCTACCTTTTGCCAAAGGACACCATATTTCACAGGATCAAAATCAAAAGACATAATGACACCTTAAGTTTTCATAATGTATGCAAGAGCATAATATGGAGGCATATTTGCTCCTGAGCCACTTGTACCAGTAGAAGCATTGGTTGTTGCAACAGTAATATCTGTAAAATTAGAAGCAGTAAAATAAGTATTGCCCCAACTTGAACCGCCTGGGGCTCCATAGTCTGTGCCACTTGTTGTGACATAAGGAGTTGATTGTTGGTGAAAATGTCCTGGGTCTGTTACAACAGAAGTTGCAGTATGCGTATGACTTACCACAATAGAATCTGTAGAACCACCAGTTTGACCTACTGTATAGCTATTACCTGCGCCTAAAACAAATGAATTTCTAAGGTCTGGAGTACCATTTGTGCCATCACAAATTACATATCCACTAGGAATAGAGCCTGTAGAACCACTCCAAATGACAATAACACCACTTGGCAAAGTTGGAGCTGAAGATGGGATTTGAGTAATAATGCCAGCAATATTGTCATAGGTATCTATTAAATTGCTATTTGCATCTTCCAAAACAAACTTATAAGAATAACCTTGTTGAAGCCATAATTCATTAGGAAGCTTGCCGTCTGAACCTAAAATAATAGGATTTGAATTGGCAATAGTTCCATTGACAGTTGTATAAGTGGCAAGAGGTGTAGAGCTTCCTGCTTGATAGGTAAATAATTGACCGCCAGCTAAAGGCAAAGCAGTAGGGCCAAACAATGTTTGACCATTAAATAGTGGTGATAAATTAACTGTTGCCATTACTTAGTACCTTTTTCTTTTTGGACTTGTTGTAAATAAGATTCAAATGAGGCCAATGGAATTTTACCAGCACCTAATTTGCTAGGTGCTTGCAACAAATTGCGCAATGCATTTTGACCAATTCCTTTTTCAAGATAAGCAGCCAATCTAGGATTATTTATAGCTGCTTGAGCCAATTTTGGAGCAGCAATACCAAAAGCAGCTCCTTTTAAAGCATCAACATAATCGCCTTGATATAAACCATAAGCAGCTCCAGCAGCAGCAGGAACAGCAGCTTGCGCCAATCCTCTAGCAATAGTTCCGCTATTTGCTAATTTTTCAGGCAATACTATTTTTCCAGCAGCAGCTAATTTTGCTAACTCATTATCTTCAGCATAAAAAGCGTTGCGTTTTGCTTTAGTGGTTAATGAGTTGTAAAGCAAAGATGGGCTAACATCGCCATATTCGTTTTTAATTGCAACATCTTCAATTTTACGCATATTGCCCCAGCGTTTATTAGCATCTTTTAAAGAAGAAACTAATTCTTTATTGCCAGTAGCTTCAGCAGAATCGCTAAGGCCTTTGTTTAAAACATCACGCAAATCACGAGCATATCCAGCAACATCTGTATCAGAGCTGCCAGAAAGTCTGTCTAGCGTTTTTTTAATATTTTGATATTGAGAAGCATTTAATTGATTGCCTTCTGTTGAAGCTTTATTAAGAATATTTTTAATGTTTTTATCAATAATGCTGTATTGTTGGTCATTTAAAATATTCTTAGCTTCATCATCAATAGCTGATAAATTGTTTAAAAACTTATCATCTGCATGAATATTTACTTTAGAAGCAACATCATCGTAAATTTTTCCAATGTTTTCTTTTGCATTTGAAATTACAGCAGGAGTAATTTTATCTGCATCTTCCCCCATTGTTTTAGCGATTGCTTTATTAAAAGCTTGTTTTTGAACACCACTAAATTCATGTTGTGCGCCAGCAGTAAACATATTGTCTGATAATGCAGCTTTTACACGACCAAGCAAAGCAGAGCCAGTTGCTTGAGCTGCATCCAATGGAATTCCAGCATCACGCAATGTTTTTACTGCGTTTTCGCCAATTTCGCCTAATTGATTGGTTATTGGTTGAGCAACACGACCTAAAACATTAACTATTCCTTGACCAGCAGCTCCTAAACCAGCTCCTGAAGCGATGTTAAATGCTCTATTTTCTTCTGGCAATGTAGGTTGAACAGCCCCCATTCCAGCACCTGCTAATGCAGCTTTACCAATAGTTCCTCCTGGAAGCAATACAGCTTGTCCTAATTCGCCTGTAATATTTCCAGCCAAACCAGCAGGGGTTTCTAATAAAGGCTTGTTAGCTTCTCTTTGTGCAAGAATTTCTGCCTCACGACCAGCAGCAGCTTCTTTTGCTGAAGGCATACCAAGTTTTTGACCAAATTTAGAAACAGCAGGAAATGATTGTTCTAATTGTTGAGTTAATGGATCTAAAACTTGACCAATTCCTGTCATAGTTGTTTGACCAGAAGCTTTTAAACCTTTATTAAATAATTCTAAACCTGATTTTTTTGATAAATCTTCTGTTGGCTTGTCCCAAATAATATCTTCATCTTTAGGTGCAGAAACTGATACAGACCCTTTTGGCTCATCCCAAGTAATATCTTCATCTTTAAGATTAATTCTTGAATTAACTTTTTTTAAATAATTTCTTGTTTCTTCTGCTGCTGGTTCTTTTCCAGCTAATACTTCTTTAGCAGCTTTAGTTCCACCATTGTAATGAGCAAGAGCAGCCTTAAAACTTCCATATTGATTTTGAAGGTCTGCCAAATATTGAGCAGCACCATGAGCAGAACTAACTTTGTCTGAAGTATCTACCCCATAAGCTTTTGCTGTTTCAGGCATAAATTGAAAACGACCTTTAGCACCTTTTGGTGAAATAGCAGAATCATTACCGCCACTTTCTGTAGACTCTACAGCAGATAAAGCCCCTTCAGGAAGCATATATCTTTTTTCCAAAGATGCATAAAGATTATCCATTATTGAATTTCCCTTGTTCCATCAGAATATTCGACTACCTTTTGACCGCTTTTTGTTTTACCAGTTCTAACAACTTGTCTATTAGACTGTTCTTTTGTTCCTTGCGGTCTTACAAATTTATTAAGAATATGTTGTTGAGTTTCTGCAACATGAGTTTCTGGATTAAGTTCTTTGTTTTTAATTTTATTAGTAAGATAATTTTGTTCTTCGTAAGCCATTTCATTTTGTTTGTGAGCAAAATTAAAGAAACGTTGTAAAGCTCTAGGGTCACTAGCAATATCAGGATTATTTTTAAGGTAATCGTTCATCATATTTGCAGTAGGATTTCCTTGCATTTGACCTATGCCAGCAGTAATTGATTGAGCAATAAACTTATTCATAGATTGAGCCGCAGATAAATCACCTTTTGCAACTTTATCCACCAAATCTTGAGGTGCGCCAATAGCTTGAAGCTTTTGAGCCAAATCAACATAAGTTCTTGCTCCAGCACCAGGTTTAAATGTTTTCATCAAATCTTCTGCTTCATTTAAACGCATATCAATTTGAGTTCCAGCAGCAACTCGATTTGATAAATCTTTTTGATAATCGCCAAAGTTTTGAACTGACGGAGTGCTTGGGGATAAGTTTTGTCCGCCTTGACCACTAGAAGGTTGTGATATTTGATTTGTTCCAGAAGTAAGGNCAACAATTTGACCAGCAGCATTTGTTGTGTATTGTGGGGTAAGTTGCTGTCTTTGAGTCGCAGCCCCAGTAGCTACAGATAATCCTTGGTCAATTTTAGGCGCAATTTGAGTAGGGTCGTGAATGGCTTGAGTATAATATTGACCTAACATTCCCTTAATTACATCATCATGCAATCCTTTAGTTTTTAAAGTATCAGCTACTTCATCTAAAGCTCTTAATGATCCTTCTCTGCCTTCAGGAGTATTTTGTGCATCTTTAATTCTTGGATCTTTTAACAATCTAGCAGCCTCATTTTGAGCTACGATTCCTTGGTCATTTGTAAACCCAAATTGCGCTTTATTAGCTTCAGTAGTTGCTTTTTTAGCAGTAGCTTGTCCAGTTTCAATTTCAGATTGAAGTAATGCTTTTTTCTTTTGAATATCAAGACTTTTTCCTGATATATCAAGCATATCCCCAATAGTCATTGGTTTAGGAGCATTTTGATTTCCATAAATGCTTGAATCAATAGTTTGCCCTAATTGTGGAACTGAAATACCGCTTGTAGAGATTGGCATAATTATTCCTTAATATGTAATTCCAAAACCACCACCAGTTCCAGAGCCAGCAGGATTATTGCCAGAATAATAGCTTGGAGTTGAATTACCAACAGTATTTAAACTTGTATTTCCAGATGTCAATGAATAAGGGTTATTACTTGCCTGAGTTGCATAACCATAACCCATGCTACCTAATGAATTTAATGCATTTCCAGCAATATTGCCTTGAGCAATTTGACTAGCAGCTTGAGCATTTGCAGCTCCAAGACCAATTTGAGCTACATTAGTTGCAGTTCCAAGTTGAGCGTTAGCTGAACCTGTCGCACCTTGAAGTCCTAAACCAGCATTGGCAATATCAATTCCAGCAATAGAATTTTTTTGATTTGTATAATTTGTAAAGGCATTTTGATAAGCATTTGAAGCATAATTTTGAGTGTAATCTTGTAATGATTTAAGAGCATTACCACCAACAGCACCGCCTGTAGCATTAGATGCCATTAAATTAGCTTGCTGACCTTGTCCTAACATAAATCCATAATTAGGGGCAAGATTAGAATTTAAATCTTGATTGCTAAATTGTTGATTGAAATAAGGGTTATTATTTGTAAGGCTAGATAACGCAGTTGTTCCATAATTAGCATAAGGGGTAAATTGCTGGGATGCTTGCTGACCAGCAGCTAACAAATTTCCCTGCTGTTGCATGGCAGCATTTGCTTGAGTATTGGCAGCATTTTGAGCGCCTTGCGAACTTAAATAAGCTCCTCCAAGAACGGCTGTTCCACCGATAACTGCTGCTGTTATTCCNCCTGCCATAATCCTTCTCCTAGTCCTTAAAACCGAGATTATCTGTTAATAGCATTTTAATGCCATTGCTGATTTTTTCGGTATCTTTTTGCTCTGTTTTATGCTCTAAAACTCTATTAGACATTAACCCACATTCAGGAATGACATAAAGCCTATCCTCAATAGCAAGAATGTCTTTGCAATTATCTGGATTGTCATATATATCAATCCAGATTAATTCTTCATCAAATACTCTGCCAACTCGCTTAATTCCTGCTGGGGCATCAAACTCCATAAAGGCTGTTAAAACTTTAATTTCATCACCAATATTGACTGCTATTGTTCCCTTTTTTAATATGACCTTATAAGGGGTTTTATGCTCTGCTCCAACAATAACTGACCAAGGAGGAGCAATCATAGTGCGGATGTATTTACCAGGCTTAAAATCATGCAAGAACTTAACATCGGCTTGAGGCATCTGTAAAAGAGCCTCTTGAAGCTTTTCTACTTTATCCCTTAAAGGAACAACAGGTACAAAACCTTTGCCATAAGTAACTGTAATTTGATGATTCATATATTGTAATAAGGAACTTTTTGAATTTTGCCATTGACTGAAATTTCAATAAATCCTACTGGATTTGATGGCAATACAACAGAACCTTTGCTTGCAGATTGGGCTGTTTTAGTAAAATTAAGTAAATTTAAAAGCCAAACCTGCCAAGCCCTAGATGGCCTTTTAGTAGTTTCATCCAAAAACTCAGTCTGGGGGTAAGGATTATCTTGGCTTGGCCCCCATATTTGATTTACAGCCATTAATTTTCTCCTTCTGAAGCTTTAAGATTTGCAGAAATAATGCAAGCCTTAATAGGGTCTGTAACCACTACTTCAAAGATTCTATCCCTAGACCATCCCAATCTGCGCCAAATAATCCTATTTTGATATTTTCCTATTTTTCCAATAGTAGTCCAATGTTCATTAGACCAAGTAGAGCCACCATCATTTGACCATCTAAGCATAGCTTGTGGGTCTGCGCCTACAACTTCAGAATTTACAGGAGTTGTAATTCCTGTCAAACCAACACCAGGCTGGAATTGAATTTGAAATTCATCAAAATATTGTCTTTGCAAATCGGTAACCAAATGAGGTGCCCTGCGAAGTCTGCGAATTGTTCCACCATTATCTGTGTAATTAGTAGGGTCTAACTGATAAATTTGACCATTTTCCCAATCTCCAACCAAAACAATTCCTTGGAAAAAAGCTGAACAATTTGACCGATGACGATGATAGACATTGTTATTGTCTACCCAAAGCCATTTATGCCACATTTGAGTGGTTGAGTCATAAGCCCAAGTCAAATCAAGGGTTGGGAATGAAATTACATAAACCTCATGGCCTTCAAGCTGATAAGTATAGGCAAGTGCATCATTGATATATTGATCTACAAGCGTATTTTCTACTGCATGAGTCGATATTCTTTGTGGAAAATAGCCATTCATCATGACAATTTCAGCTTGACCACGATTGTTTTTGGCTAAATAAGCAAAAGAATTGCCTACTCTAGATACTGAAAATGGAGCAGCAATACCATGTTCACTAGAGCTTCCAGGGATTCTTTGAAATGGAAACGGAAAAGTGCCTGTATCAGCCCAAACTTCTGAAGTCTTTTCACCTAATAAATAGACTTGTCCGTGGTCACAAACTAAAGAAACAAGATTATCTGGACCAGTAAATTTACTTGCAAAGCTTAATCCATAAGTAATAGGACTAAGAACATTAGAAGCTGCCCATTGCTGAGTATTAGGGTCGTTATAAACAAAATAGTTATCAACAATATCTACTATTGTGCCACCTGTAAAAGCACCATCAGTTATTGGCAAAATACTCCAATTTAAGGCATACATGGTTTCAGAGCCTACTGTCTGGCTATTATTGATAACATAAGTACCAGTATCGCCAGTACCTGAACCAAAAGTAAGGGTTAAGGTTAAACCTGTTCCAGCTCCTGAAGTTGAGGTGGATGCAGGATTTACTGGATTTGATGTATATACCCCTGCAAATGTCTGAGAAAGGGTAGAAACATCTCCAGAGCCACCGATTGCCGTAACAGTATAAGTTGCAGGGCTAGAGCCATAAACACCGCCTAAGACAGTTATAGTGTCATTTACAGCATATCCTGTACCAGCAGTAGCTATAGCTGCACTTAATACAGTTCCTGAACCTAAAGCAGTAATAATAGTATTTGCAGATACTCCAGAACCTACAATAGTTTGACCAGGATAAAGAGTCCCAGTAGAAACTGCTGTAACAGTCATAGTAGTGCCAGACATTGAAGCGGTAATAACCCCTGCGACTGCTGCTGAGTTCATTTGCTCAACAGTACCAACAGTATTATTTTGATTTAATGTCCAAGTAGTTCCTGAACCTGAAACAATAACTGTTCCTGATGTAATTCCAACACCAAATAAGGCTTGATTAGCAGCGATTGTTCCGCTAATTACTCTGCTTACTGTAAGGGTTGTCCCTGATATTGTTCCTTGAAATACAGCAGAGGCTGGATTTGAAATTCTCCATGTATAGCGATAAGAACCATCAACAATGTAGACATTCAAACCATTATCTGAAATTCCAACTATACCGCTTGAAGTATTTAATTGACCAACAATAGTGGGAGTAAAAGAAGAATTTAAGACATAAACATAAGAACCACAAACAGCGACCATATATTGACCGCCTGAAAGACTTCTCATTCCTCTTACTTCTGCTTGTGGGGATAATGCACAAATTGAAGTTAATCCTGGGGTTGGATAAAGCGCAACTACTCCTCTAGAGCCTTGAGCTTTAGTAGGGTCTACTTCAGGAAACCAATTTATGCACTCTTGAGCATCCTGATAAATGGATGGGGCTTCATAAGATGCGCCAACAAATCCAAAGTCCATTATTGAATATCCTTATAAGCTTCACCATCACGAATTCTGCGAATAGTGGATTCGCCAACACCATATTCTCTAGCAAGCATAGCAATATTCCTATACCCAATTCTTGATTTAATTTCTAATACTTGTTCAACAGTTAGAACTCTTTTAGCTAATACAATTTTGCCTTTTTTAGCTTTGCTAATTTTAGCTTTAGATTCTTCAGAAAGGATAGTTCCAGCTTTATATTTATTACCAATACGCATATAGGACATTTTTGCCCTAGATTCTTTAGAATGTTTTTTGCCTTTAAAAGTTAATCCCCAAGTGGATGCGCCATAAGTATTACCTTTTAAACTAGCTTTATGTTCTTCGCTATGTTGATAGCCAGTAGCCCCTTCGCCACCTTCGGTGAGATTACAAAGCTCAATTCCCATATCTTTCATACAAGCAATTAACAATACTTCATGGTTTAAAGCTTCTTTTTCAGTATCCCAATGAGCAAGAATTTGAACTTCATACCCATATTTTGCAACTATGCGCTTCCAGTAATTATTGCGATTTTTAGAATAAGCCCTTCTGCCTATTCCTTTACCAATGTAAAAAATGGTTCCGTCAGGTTTTGCGTGAGCATAAGTGTAGTGTGTTTTCATAGTGTAATTATACCACCGCTCACAATCATGGTTATCTAAAGAAGCCCCCTGAAAGCACCCACCCTGCATCACGACTTCTTCCCACCAACATAGAGTCTGGATAACCAGCAGCAGCTATTGGCATCATATTATTGCGTTTAATCGTTGATTTAGATTGTGCAGCATAGGCATTAATCATGCTAATTTGAGTTGCAGATGCTTTGCCATACATAGGCATTAATCTTTCAGCCAAATTCCATCTAAGAGCCATTGAATAGCCTTGTGGAAGAACTATGCTGTCATATAAAGTTTCATAGTTGCTAAAAATGGTAGATGAGAACATATGCATCTCACCTTGGCTTGGATTAGGCCATACAAAAATATTGCCTGATTCAGCATTAGGATTGTAATAAAGGGCTTTAGGCCAAGGGCCATTTAAAGTCTTTAATCCAATTTGGTTGTAGTTTTCAAGAGCAATAACTGCTACTTGATAATCCAAACCGCCATTAGGAACAACTTGACCATTAGACTGAGTATTTACCCTTACATAAGCTTGGTCAATAAATAATGGTTTTTGATAGTAAGCGGTAATGGTTGTTGAAACTACATCAGTAGGATAAGTAATATTTAGCTCATAAGTGCCAGTTTCATTAACTTGACCGCCAGCACCAGTTAAAAACTGAACAATCTTAGTGCCAGGAATGATGCCTGTGCCTTTTAGGGTTTGACCTTGTGCTACAGCTCCTGTAGTTAAAGCAGTAACAGTAAGAATTTTTCCTGTAATTGAGCCTGTAAATGAAGCTCCTACAAAGTTTGCAGTAGAAGGGGTTGGCCCAATGGTGTATTGAACTTGACCGCTAATCAATGGAAAAATGATTTCTGTGGTGTTATACACCATCATATCTTCATTAGACCATTGATCTATAAGGTCATTAAGCATATCAAAAGCATCTTGAGCAGCTTCTGGAGTTGGAGTTTCTCCAGCTTCTAATGCTCCAATATCTTTTAATGCTCTTGAAATGATGTCAATCGGCTGGGTCATTTTATTGTCCTGGAGTAAAAGTGTCCGCTAACCAAGGAAACTCGACCTTTTTATCGCTATCCATAGCTTGTAATTGAGCTTGTAAATTATATTCTACAGCCTCTTTATCAATCCAATCAATTAAATTTTGCTCTTTAATTTTCTCAAAAGGAAGGTTTACTTTTCCTTCAGGAAAATAATAATTTCCTTTTGTTTCTACAATATTTTTTCCTTCAATTACTGATGCAAGATATTTAACACCTTTACAATCAGCAAAAATCTCTAAAATTTTCCATGTAAACATTTTTATCCTTTTGGATATTTAGCTTTTACTGCTAAACAATCAGCAATGTATTTATCAATTTGTGCTTGATCGTTTTTAACGATTCCATCTAAATATTCTTTAAAATCAGGATATTCCAATGCTCTTTTTTGTATATATGTTGGCTCTATAATTACTGGATCAATTAATATTGGATTTCCTGAATCATCAGAAGAAATTGTCTTTCCTAATGATTGCCCTTCTAATAAATTTAAATAAATTTCATCAGAAATTTGAACCGCATCTTTTGGGATATTTGTTCCATTTATTTCAGGATCATAAAAACTATTAGTGGATTTTGCATAAAATTTAGTCATTTATATTCCTTAATATCCAAAAGCAATCCATTGAGCCTGTTCATTTCCTAATGGCCCAACAGAACCACCAGTTGTATAGTTGCCCATAATAGTAACTCCAGTAGTAGCTATTGTTCCTCTATCAACTTGTAAACTCATTACATAACCTGATAGAGTTGGAGAACGACCAACACAAGCTGTTACAGAAAAACATGATGTTGGAAAAGTAATTGGAAATGTAATTGCTACTGTACCACTACTAAAATTTCCTACACCCCATTGAACAATAAGACCGCTTGGATATTTTTGATAACCATTCCCTGAAATTGACGATGAAGCAGTTGTAGTTCCACCGACTAATGTTGAAACAAAAGCAGTAGTAGCAATTTGAGTTGTATTTGTGCCATTTGTTGCAGTTGGGGCTAAAGGGGTTCCAGTTAATGTTGGGCTTGCTGCTAATACATAGTTTCCAGTACCAGTTGTAGCTACAGAAACTAAATTTTTAGAAGCATCTGTAGCTACTGCACTTGAAGCAGTTAATCCTGAAGCATTTAATCCTGTTGCGCTTAAAACACCAGTATTAGGGACAAAACTTAATTTTGTAGATGAAGTAGTTTGTGGCAAATTACCAGTTGTTGTTGAAACAATGGTCGGATACCATGTTGCACTAGAACTGGTATTGTCAGTAATTGCTGTATTTGTAGCATTGGTTGCAGTTGTTGCGCTTGTTGCAGTTGCAGCATTTCCACCAATAGACAATCCAGAAGCAGTTCCAGTTAAATTTGTAGCTACACCACTAGAAGGAGTTCCTAATGCGCCTCCATTGGCTACAAATGCACCATCAGAACCTACAGCTACCGCTAAAGCAGTTGCAACTCCAGTACCTAGACCACTAATACCAGTTGCTACAGGCAAGCCTGTGGCATTGGTTAATGTTGCTGCTGAAGGAGTTCCAAGATTAGGAGTTGTAAAGCTTGGGCTTGTGGCTAAAGCAATACCGCCTGAACCAGTAACATTTTGACCTAAAGCTGTTTGGACACCAGTACCAAATGAAGTAATTCCTGTACCGCCATTGGCAATATTTAAAGTTCCAGAAAGAGTTACTGCTCCTGTTGTGGCTGTAGAAGGGGTAAATCCTGTAGTTCCTGCGCTAAATGAGGAAACAATAGTACCCAAAGAAGCCCATGCAGGAACACCAGCAACAACAGTCAGAATCTGACCTGAACTGCCAATAGCTAATCTAGAAGAAGTATTTGCTCCGCTTCCATAAATTAAATCGCCAGTAGTGGTAATTGGGCTAAGTGCATTAAATGCAGCAGAAGCTGTAGTTTGTCCTGTACCGCCATTTGCCACATCTAAAATACCAGTTACACCAGTTGTTAAAGGCAATCCTGTAGCATTGGTTAAAACACCGCTTGCAGGAGTTCCTAGAGCTGGGGTAATAAAGGTAGGGCTTGTATTGAATACAAGTGCTCCTGAGCCTGTTTCATCGGTTACTGTGGCAGCTAAATTGGCAGAAGTAGGAGTCTGCAAAAAAGCCAACATATTTGTACCAAGACCAGTTACATTGCCAATAGCAGGAGTAATAGTGGTATTGGTTACAGAGGTAATCTGTCCTTGAGCATTTACCGCAAAAACAGGTGTAGCAGTTGCTGAACCATAAGTAGAAGCAGCCACACCAGTATTGGTAATGCTAAATTGAAAACCTGTAAGGGTTAATCCTGTTCCTGCTGTATAAGTAGCAGAAGTAGTAAATTGCGACCAATTTACAGGGGTTACATCAATAGTTCCACCTGGCTGCGCTGTGCAGAACCATGCGCCACCAGCTTGAGTTCCATACTCAATAAATGAAATAGCAGAAATAAGCTCATTCCAAGTATTAGCATCGAAAGCTCTAATCCAAGCAGTAGCAGAAGCAATGTAAATGCCATTTTGTGATGCAGTTGCTTGATTTTTTACTAAAACTCGATCTCCAACTAAAGTGGTATATCCATCAATAGTCTGTAAGCCAAGTAAAGTAATTGGTGCTAATGTTGCACAAGCACAAGGTTGTTTCCAACTAATTCCTGCTGCATAAGACTGCAAAGCAAGAAGGTTTACTAAATCATTAGCACTACTAGGCTGGGTAGAAACTTGCCCAGTAGTAGTTTTCATATCTGTAAAAACAGCAGTAGAAGGAGAGGTGCTACCAATAGGCGAGCTATCAAGAGTGCTATTGGTAATAGTTAAACCAGATTGAACTGGGTTTGCAGTTGCATAAAATGGCTTGTTTTGACCAATAAAAGTCTGAAAATTACCATTAACATCAAAATATGCCTGAACAGGCAGTAGATTTTGGTCTACTGTTGAATTGGGAGCACCCATATTTAATCCTTAGTAAGCAACAGCAATAACTAAAAGCACATCACCTGCTGACATTGAAGCAGAAGTTCCTGTTGTATTACCAAAAGCTGCTAATGTTGCTGAAGTTGCTGAAGTTGCAGTTTGCTGTACAAATACAGAAGAACCGCTAGTAACATCAGTTGCATAGCAAATCCAGCCATTAGGTGCAGCAGGAAAAGTTATTACACCACCAGTTGAACCGCCTGTACCAATGACAATTTTAAATCCCATTGTATGAACAGCTGTAATGGTTGGGCTTGTTCCAAATCCTGAAGCAATAGTAGGAACAGATGCAGCAGTAGCTACAGTATTACCTCCAAGCTGAAGGGTAATTGGATTAACAATATCTCCTGTTAAAGGAGGTGAAAAGTATGCTCCACCAGGGCCAACTAAACCTAAACATTGACCAGCCGTATTAAATGCTGCTTGAACTGGAACAATGTTTTGAGTTGAGGTGCTTGCTACTTGATTTGAACTCATTATGCAATTCCTTCGCCAGGAGTAATTTCTAAGCTAGTAGCTGCGCTTGCAATAAACCAAGCATTAGGTGGAATACCGCTAAATACTTGAACTCCATTAGCTTGAATGGTAAGTACATTGGCAATACCAGTAGCATTAGGAGTTGTAGCTACAGGGGTTACAGTAGCATCACCAGGCTCTTGTGGTGACCAGCCCACTCGAACCAATCCATTGGTCAAATTGATAATGCGATACCCAGAAGGATATACATTGTTGTTCGACTTAACCTGAACAGGTGAAGTGCTTACTAAGTAAGTTGGGCCAAAAGGCGCAAAAGCTGAATCATAAGCCATTATTTAACTCCTTAAACTGGGCTAGAAGGTAAAGGCAAATTTTCTGCTTTAACAATCTTTAAATAATAAACACCAGCAACAGTAACAGCAGAAGCGCCAGTTGAGTTAATAAAATCCAAAGCAATAGTGTTTGCAGCAGTTACTCGAGCATTTACACAAGCAACACCAGCAGTATTAGCAAAACCAGTAGAAACAAACACTACATTTCCAACTTGAACATCTGGAACTGTAATGGAAACTTCGTCTGAAGTGTCAGCAATTGTTTTAGATGCAAGGGTGTATTGAATAACTGTGGAAGAAAGAACATTCCCACGAGCAATAGTAGTAGATGACATTATATTTTCCTTTAAATAAGGTACTTCAATTATATGTTAAATAAGAAAAAAGCCATACTTTTTGGGCATGGCTTTTATCCTAATACTTCAAAATACTTAGTATGCGCCTGTGCTTAAATCATAGCCATATACATATACATCAACAGTTGCAGTTGCAGTTGCAGCAGATACATTGAAATACAAAGTCTGTGCTGTTTCGGCAGTATGCGGAGTGGATGATGCGCTAACAGTTACATAAGCTGTAGTTGTTTGGCTAGTTAAAGCTGCTGCTGTCAAAATTGCTGTACCACCTTGAGCTTTGGCTGTGTAAACACCAATATCAACAGACGATACATCAACGGCTGCGCCAGCATTATTTGCATTAGCAATAATTACTGAAACAGGAACATACAATGCGCTGTTGTTTACTTGAACTGCTGTATCACCCAATGCTGCAACGCTAAGACCTTTTTGCACAGCGATTACTCGCAAAGCTTGTTGGCTGTTTAGGTTCGATGGATGGGTAGTGCTGGTTACTGCTGGGCCTGGATTACTCATGATTTATTCCTTAAATATGTTAAAAAGCAGGGGTTTTACCCCCTGCAATCATTAGGCTGCTACTCGGCAAGCCAATTCTGGGTACAAAGGAGCCCAGCCATACAGGACATCAACACGAGTCGGAATCGAATCATTGTTAATGGTGTATTGGCGAACAACTCGCATTGACAGACCAATTTCTTTGTCTGATGCACGACCAGCAAAATGAACACCTTCAGGCAACTCAAGGTCAGCCATAGCCATTGTGAAAGCATTGCGGTGCATTACGATGTTTTGTGGAGAAACAATACCATTTCCACTTGCATTGTATTGTGATGCAAAGAATGTCACAGCAGCAGAAGCTGATGGGCTTGGGATGCTCACATTCTGGAACTGACCACCGCTAATAACAGCAGGAGAAACAGTTACAGAAACAGAAGAACCAGAAGCCACAGAAACAGCAGATTTAACTACAAAGCTGCGGAGTTTGTTTGTGCCATAAGCTTGACGATTTTGTGGGTTTACTGCATAAACACCAGCAATTTGAAAGGTATCACCAGCATTTAAGTTGATTGTGCCTGTATTAGCAGCAGTCAAAGTAATAGTGGATTGTGAAGCCCAACCAGAAGTCAAGAAACCAGTTGCAGTTGTAGTAGCAACAGAAGCAGTAACAGTAGCTGTTGAGAAGTTACCAAAAGTTTGTGACACGATGTTTTGGTCATTTTTCCAGTTCATGCCGCCGGAATCCCTACCCATAAGGCCTTTTTCGTATTGCATACCAATCTTGTCATTAGGAACAAACAAGCCCTTCAAGCTATCAACAATAGTTGCTGAAGTAAATGGCTCAACGATACAGCTTCTACGACCATCACGAGGAGCACCTTCAGAATCTAGGTAAGCCTGAGCTGACAAGTATGTATACAAGCCAGTTGGAGGAGTACCAGCAGTACCTACGATATTAGCTGTGTTCAAAGCTGCTGTAGTTGTACCATCAAAGTCGATTTTGTTGGCAATAGCTGCAACTGCTGGCTTCAGAATACGATCAGAGAACATATCCAAAGACAAAGCTAAGTCTTGAGTTGTAAATTGTGTATCCACATGGAACTGTGTAGACAAAGTTACAGGTACTGAAGTTTCATTCAAGTCCTCAACATTCAATGCTGGGCCAGTTGTACCGATAAAGCGACCAGGTCTGCGGACATTGACTGTTGCGCCAATTTTTGCACCAACTACTGCAAATTGGTCATCATAGTTACGATCTACTTCGCTTGTGAAAGTTAATTCGTTCTCGAGAACCATGAGAGCCTCATTGGTAATCTTCGAGATGGTTAATAAAGTATTACTCATTTTAAATCTCCAAAAAAATTAGGTTTATCTGACTTTACCTGACTGTCTAGCAGCTTTCCATTGAGCATAAGTTCCATGAAATTCACCATTGGTGTCCACAAGAATATCTGCGCCAACTTTTCCACCACTTAACGGCCTGATAGGTTCAGGTGCTTTACTTCCTGAAACAATTGCCTTTTGCTTATCAGCTTTAGGAGTCTTTACTTCCTTAGCCTCAAATTTAGCCTCAAGTTTGCCAATTTCTTTAAGAGCCTTAACAGAATCCATCTCTGTTAATTTTCTTGCAAAGTCCTCATCAGAAGCTAGTGCATATAGAACTTGTGGCCCTACATCACTTTCAAGAATCGCCTTTTTAATTTCATCGCTAACAATCACATCGCTGGATTGAACAATTCGGTCAAAGTCTGGCAAATCTTCTTTCGCTTTCTCAAGTTTCTTATTCCAAGATTCTATTTTCTTGGCTTCAGCTTCTTGAGCTTTACGACCTGCTTCTTCTGCATCTCTTCGCAATAAAGCATTTTCTGCTGACCATTCTGCTAATGCCTCTGCATATTCATAAGCATCATTAAATTGGTCAGCTCTAGGTTTGCCTTCATAAACAACAGGCTTTTGTTCCTGTTGTTGCTGAGGGTTTACCTTAGCTTTTAACTCTTGCAGCTCTCTTTCAAGTTGGGCAGCTTTAGCTTCAGATTCTTGTGCTCGCTTACTTACCTTGTCAAATCGCTTATTTAGCTTTTCTCTTGACTTTTCAGGGTCTTGCTTCTTAGCTTCTTCCTTTGCTTCTGGTTCACTCTGTTCTTCGCTTTGCTCTGGCTCTGAATCTTTCTTTACAGATTCAGCCTCAGTTGGCTCTACTTGGTCAGCTAAACCTAATCTTTCTGCATAAAAGGTTGTTGCGTTTTCACTAGTTAATACACTACTTGCTTCTCTTACAACTTCTTGCTCGGCCATGATTTCTCAAGCTCCAATTTAAGTTAAAAATACTACTAAAAATAATTCTTGTCTATTTCTTTGACGCTTTTTTGGCTTCTTTAATTAAAGTCTTTTGTTCTTTTAATGCTTTTTTGTCTAGCCCTGCAAATGGATTAGATGGCTGCTCTGGTTCATACTTCTTACCAGCTCTGCGAGCCATTTCTTTCATTTTCCACTCTAAAGCGTTATCACCTGTAATTGTTGGCATCATTTTCTCCGATTAAATACCACGTTCAACTGCTTCTTCCATTGCTGCTCTTTCGCTTCTTAAGTCTAATTGTGCCATGACTAAAGCCAGTTGAGCCTTCATTTGCTCTACTTCTAGCTGAGTTTGAGTCTTAATGACAGTATCATGCGCCTGAGTATCGGTTCGCATCCTGGTATCTTCTCTGCGAACTTCCAGCTCCATTTGTTTGCGCTGATTTGCTGCCTCATCTTTTTGCTGTGCAACAGAAGCCCCATACTTCATGTCTAAAGTCATTTGCTGGATTTGCTGTTGCAACTGCTGAATAGTCATTTGTGACTGTTTGAGCTGCATCTGAACTTGAGGTGGAATATCTGCTTTTTCATCAACTTGAGCCAATGGATTAGCAGCAGCCAATCGGTCAGCAATAATGTCTGCCCCTGGGAAGTCCATATTTCTAAAGATTAAATCCCCAGCTTGTTGCATTAGATTTGGGTCTGAAGTCAGCAAAGTCATCATAGAATCTACAGCTTCTTGTCGCTTGGAAGCATAGCCTGGGCCTGTTTCCATCACAATGTCATATTCGCCTGTAGTCACATCATTAAGAACTTTATCAACACCTTCTTCATCTTGGGCTTTTTGATTGATTGTTACCAACTCACCTTTGCCATCAGCTCCAATGATTCGCATGACTCTTTCATTGCTATAAATATGAGGAATGAGGTCTAAACAAATGCGACCAGACTGCCTAATAGACCTTGTAAGGTTGTCATAGTAATGGAAGTTAGTCATATCGGTCTGCTGTTGCTGACCATTCAATGCTTTTCCTGACTGCATACCTTGTGGCAACTGAGCAGGGTCATAAATACCGACTACGGCCATTAAGTCTGAATTTAATCCTTGGAGAGCTGTAACCATTCCAGTTGGAGGAGGTTCTGGCTGAATCCTTGTAGGAACTGGAGCTGGTTTTCCATCAGAATCTGTCTGCTTATAGCGCAATACAGGCATAGATTTAATGTTAGCTGTATTCCACTCCATCTCATGACCTTCATCCTGACCTTCTGCAAGGAGGAATTTAGCCTTTGGAGCAAGGGCAACAGACTCAGTCAGAGCTGTAGACCAGAAGTTATACATTCTCTGTGGGTCTTTAGCCATGCGAGTAAGACCAAACTTCTTCTTCTTACTATCAACAATAAGTTGCTGACCATAAACAGGCACAACTGGGATATAGCGACCAGGCCATTCTCTTTCTTCAAGAACTTGCATACCTGTCAATTTGCACCATTTAACTTGTTTTTTAATGGTTTCTCGCTTTGAAACTACATAAACTCCAGCATCAAGCATCATGCTTTCAGAAGGCTTTTCATCTTCATAGCAAGTAGTGCCATCGGATAATAGGTAAAGCTTGGTGCGCTTGTGTTCGGTATAGAAGTATTCAGCAATGCGAATATCTTCTTTAGTAATCCATTCTGACTGACTATCACCTGTGCCACGAGGATTGAAACCGCCTCCATCATCTGCACCAGGGTACATTTTTCGGAATGATTCTTTAGAAATAACTTCAGTAATTAAGCATTTCTCTGCATCTGAGCCATCAGGTTCATTGGAATTAGGGTCAAAATAGACCATAAATGGGTTTTCAATGCGCTTAATGTAGATTTCTTGCTCCATTGAGTCTGGTCTTGGATAGTCATAAACTATGCGCCAGTAACCCCATCCCATGCGAACTGCAAACTCAAAAGCATTGTCATAAGCTGCATCAGCATCAGATTGGTTCTCAATATGTCTGAGGATGCCAGTAATAACTTCAGCGACCTTTTCATCGGACTCGGTATTCATACCATGAGCCACCATTCGAGGTCTTTGTTGTCTTTGCTGGTTGGCTATTTGTCGGCAATAAGCATCAATCTTGTTGATAGTCAAATAAGGTCTAGATTCAAGCAATCTGCTATTTTGAATCTCTACAGGCCATTGATCCCCACCAGCGAATTTAAGGTCATCTAATGCCTCGACTCGATTATTTGAGTCATTTTCAG
>JGI24891J29808_1000534_pt1 | contig 19040 bp, 10 predicted proteins | sample FreactcultuFSWF8_FD_29808 | JGI IMG/M metagenome (IMG submission 29808) | reverse complement strand
CCCGTGGTCTTAACACGTGCGCAGTCATTCGTTGTTACTCAACGCCGTGTCAGTCTAGATCCGAGGAGGTCGCGGGTTCGATTCCTGCCCATGGTGCTTATATTATTTTTGGTCTTTTTTTTTGTCCGGGGATGTGTGTTGTTGGTGTTGGTGTTGGATTGGTGATGGGTTGGCGGTCGCAAGGTGGTGATTGGTTTGTTGTTGTCGTGGACGTGATCTTTACTGAGGCTGTACTGTGTGTCGGTGTTCCGATTTGTCCGCCTAGCTGGTCGTCGCTTCTGCGTTTAGTTCATCGCACCTTGTGTGTGAGATATTTGGTTTAGTGAATGATAAAATGATGAACTCCATTTTTGTAGCCATGCCGTATATGCACCCTTTCCTTTACCCTGTCTAATATTGTGATGAAACTCGAATCTTTTTTCTGTCATAATCGTCTACCATGCTTTGTAAAAATTATTTCATCTGGTCAGATAACACATGATACCCCAGAGGCAGCGGAAAGCCTCTATCCTGTCCTTGACGTTGAACAGATCGAACCATTTGGAGCGCTGCAATACCGGATGGCACCAGTCCTTGTCCGCGGGTATGGTTTCGGGGAACTTGCCAGTAGCGACAAAGTCGAGATAGGCGCCGTGGACTCGAAGCTTGAGGATCGAGACATGGTAGTACATGCTAGAAAGCACGTAGACCTGTGTATGATTAGCAACAACTCCAGCATCATGTCTGCTTGTGAATGCTTACCGTGTCCCATTCGCTACCCTCATCTTTGCCTATAGCTTGATAGTCGCAGTTGGGATCCCAATGCGATCGCATCGGCTCCATGGCCTTCCATGTCTCGTATTGCGTTCTCTTCTTTTTCTTTCCGTTCGCAAAATGAACAGCAGCCTCCTTGCCTAATGCTGCTGCAATAAGGTCGTTCGCGTCGTCCATATCCGGTGTCTCTGGCTCCGCTGCGTCCGAAGCCATCTCGCTGAACCAGTGCTTTCCACTTTTAGGTGTTGGCTTGATCCATACCTTTTCCTCGCGTCCTTGTCGCCGTCTTTCTTGCGCAAGGTGTAAAAGACTGCCAATCTCCTTCAACTGGTCCAGTCGTAGCTTGTCCCTTATCTCATCATCAGACCCTGAATCGAAGTCTTCCAACTCTTTGCGGACGTAAGCGGCCATGAGCGGTCCCTGAATCATGTGTCTCTTTTCCTTCTCTTTCGGTACGCGGTGAATTAAGAATGACTGGTAGTTGACGGGCAATCGCACACCACTCAACAGCAAAGTGGGATGTACGCGCGGCGAACCGATCTTGCAACGGAAGGGAAATGCGGCGGCCTCCATGAAGCCTTTGATCACGTCCATGCGATAGACCCAGGGCATCTTGCTGCCAGTCGAAGTACGTCTGCCGCGGTACAGTTCTCGTAGGAAGTCGTCGGAGGACGCATCGGACCCATGAGAAAGGATCTTTGAGAGGGGAGGAGATTCTTGGTCTCTTGCAATGAGTTCGCTGTATGTCAGCGGCGCTGAGGGAGGGAGGTCCACGGAGTCCTCTTCCATATTTTGCACGTCGAGCATCATATCTTGATCGGCAAATTCGGGATGGTCTTCGTCGCGTACGCTCTTTCCGTCATCGTCCAAGAAGAAGTAGTCGTCAAGATCCGTCTCCCAGTGCTCACTCATACTGTGCAGGGCAGTGAAGAAAGTGCGGAAGTCGCTGAGACGGATCTTGTTTAAGCCTTGGGGCAAGTTTGTGCGAGTGACGGTACGGTATGCGATGTCGTTCTCAGTCTTCAACTCGACCAATCTTGTTACGAAGTTGCCCTGGTTCTGCATGGTATTCTCGGCCATTGCTGGATTCAAATCTTCATCGTCGGACGGCATGAACGGGCGACCCTCGCTGTCGGTCGGGACTAAGTGGTCGACGGGGCATGGTGTTGCGAAACGGACGTTCAGGTCGGTGTAGAACTTTGCAGTGATGTCCGAGACCCTGCGCGATTGCACAAAGTCGCGGCGCAGGTCAGGGCGGTCCGACTCATCATGCCAATCTCTGATTCTCAAGGCTTCTTGTCTGGCGTAATTGGGCAGACCAACATGGGTTGGCGGATCGGGTTGCGGTCGTTCTTTGAAGGGATCGATATAGCTGGCGTAATTACTCGCTGTGTCGCATACAGTCAGACGGTGAGAGATTGGCACAGGTACGGGTAAGGCAAAGGTTTGAGAGGTGCAGATAGGCAGTTGGCATTCAGAACTCTAAGCACGCGACTGCATAAGTTGACAGGGAGTGCCAGGTGCAAATGTCTTGGTCGACTTGGCTATGCGTGCTGCAAGGTCGCCTACCTAAGGTTGCCAGGATGCCTCGAGGGGTGTGATGATTTGCGAGACAACAAACATACCAGCGCCGAAACCACCAAACATGATGGGCGATTAGTTCAGTCTGTGTCTAGACAGTCTTGGTGTATTACTTGGACTTGGAGTGGCAGGGAGGGGAAAGCGAGAGTGGTGATATGAACGAGAGGCGAGGAAACATGCAAAAGAAAAGCGCACGTAGATCAAGCACTAATGGGCGGCAGCATGGTGAAAGGTCGAGTCATTAGATGAAGGTGAAGAAAAAGGAAGTCGAAGGAATTGACAAGATTTGTGGTGCACTTCTTTGCGGGCGTCTAAATTTCCTTGTCGCTCTCTCGTCTTCGCCGTTCGGGACCCCTCCTCACCATGGTCCCTGCCTTCTCCCATGACTTCTCATGACGGCGCGGCGTTCGGGAAAGAACGACTCGTTGTCACGGCCCGAATGGTCGAGGCTTGTTTCCGCCCGGTGTCGCTCGGTATCAAGCACCCCATGGGCTGTTGGTGACGAATCGCTGTGGGTCTCTTTACCAGCGCCGGCTCGTGAGTCGTGAGTGAGAGCAACAACCCCACCATGTTGCTTGGAGCTCCGCTGGAGGAAGGTAGGAGGAAGGTACAGCCTTGGAGCCACGCGGGTCATCAACGACCGTGAGGGGCACCCGCGATTTCCTCTCCAAGATACTCAATTCAACATCTTGAATCTGTGCAAAACTCAACCTTTCCATTCCAACACATTATACCAAATCAGTCAAAATGGTTCTCAACTTTGGCATCATCGGCACCAACTGGATCACCGAGTCCTTCATTCAATGCGCCCAGGCATCTGAACAATGGAAGCTGGCAGCAGTCTACTCTCGCAGCGAGGAAAGTGCTCGCACCTTTGCCGACAAGTTCTCCGTCAAGACCGTCTACACATCCATCGAGTCGCTCGTCCAAGACTCAAACCTCGACGCCGTCTACGTCGCCTCGCCCAACTCCCTCCACTACTCGCAAGCAAAGACAATCCTCCAGGCAAAGAAGCATGTCATCCTCGAGAAGCCCGCCACCTCGACCCTCGCCGAACTCGAAGACCTCTTCAAGATCGCCAAAGAGAACAACGTCTTCTTGATTGAAGCCTACCGCCACATCCAAGAAGTCAACTACAAGCTCCTCCGCCGTGTTCTGTTCGACGAGAAGAAGCTGGGAACCATCTTTGGTGCCAGTCTCAACTTCTCCATGTACAGTTCCCGTTACAACAATGTTCTCGCTGGCGAGACTCCCAATATTTTCAGCCTTGAAATGTCAGGTGGCTCTCTTGTCGACATGGGTGTTTACCCCGTCATGTTCGCTATCGCTCTATTCGGCAAGCCCAAGTCGCAAACATACGCTCCCGTCATCTGCCACACTGGTGCCGACGCCGGTGGCTTCATTATCCTACAGTACGAGAAGTTTGGTGTCCAGATCCAACAGAGCAAGTGCTTTACCTCGTTCGCTCCTACTGAGATCTACGGTGAGAACGGCACCATTAGCTTGAACTCCGTCACCGACATCGCCAGCGTCAAGCTTTGGGATCGCAAGACTAAGCAGACTGAAGAACTGGCAGAAAAGAAGATGGACCTCAACTTGCAAGAAGAGGCAACAGAATTCGCTCGTATCATCAACAACAAGGACACAGATGCCGCTGCTAAGCTCGAGCAATTGAGCTACGACATTGTTTCCGTCACCTCTGACCTGAGAAGACAAACCGGTATCTTGTACCCCGCCGACAAGGCATAGACATGATCACGATCAACCAAAATTGTTGTATATAATGTAGACAAGACAAAAGAAGTAAAAGTCAAATTTTGAACAAGTAATAAGAAAAACGCCATTTGTATCCATCTATCTGCACCGCTATGCAAATGTAGGACAAGAAGCCAAAAAGAAAAAAAAACACAGGCTCCGTGCTCTTTCTAGGAAAATGAATATACACAGGTGTTTGCAAACATTCAGCACTCTCCTTTCTTTACACCCTCGAACTATACCCAACAAACCCATTGCCCTTTGCTTTCCTCCTCTCATACCACTTCCTCCCCTCATCAACCCAAAACACACTACTAGCCAGAACCACCAAGCCCAAAATATCCCTGAAGCCCAAAGCCTCTGTTTGGAAAACGCCCTGCAGAGGTGGGAAATAAATCACCAATGCCTGTCCTAGCAAACTTCCCGCAACGGCATAATTGAACATTGCATTTGCTTTGTGGCCTGTGAATTTAATTTCGCCGAGGAGGAGGGATTTGGTGGCCGAGCGGCAGGTCAGGGCGTTGAACATGTCGAAGAGGACGAATGCTGTGAAGGTGAGGGTTGTGTCGCGAGGGGACACTTCGTGGCTGGAGAGATCGGTGGTGGAGAGGTTGGAGATGTAGGTGTATAGTGTGCCTGCCATGATGACGAGAGAGCTCTGCAATACTCTTCGGATAAGGCGGGGAGTAAGCACGCGAGCGTGACGGGGTCGAGGAGGAAGCGTAAGCATTGTTTTATCAACAGGTTCGACACCCAAGGATTGAGCAGGGGGTCCGTCCATGAGGATGTTGATCCAGAGAATTTGCATAGCGTTGAGGGGATTCTTGTAGCCAAACGCGCTGCTCAGCATTACAAGCCCCAAAGCGGCGGCAGAGGTGCTGAGCTGGAAGGTCAGGAAGTTTTGGATGTTGTGGAAAATGCCTTTGCCTTCTTCGATTGCGGCAAGGATGGTGCTGAAGTCGTCGTTTGTGAGAATCATGTCGGCGGCTTCTTTGGCGACGTCTGTACCGAGTCTGCCCATTGCAATACCAATGTCGGCCTTCTTGAGAGCAGGGGCATCGTTGACGCCGTCTCCGGTCATGGCTACAACGTCGCCTCGTGATTGCAGAGCGCGGATGATCTTCATCTTGTGATCTGGACTTGTTCTTGCAAAGACCGATGTGCGTGAAATTGCTTGAGCGAGGTCTTCGTCGCTCATCTGGTCCAACTGGTCTCCGCGCAGGACTGGGGAGCCAAGTGCTGAAGACATATTGATGGGCATGCCGAGCTTCTTTGCAATAGCCACCGCGGTGGTCTCGGCATCACCAGTGATCATAATAACCTTGACTCCACCGGCCATAAGACGACGAATAGAGCGGTCCACACCCTTGCGAGGAGGGTCGTTCATGCCGACCAATCCAGCAAAGCATAGGCCAGTATAAAGGTGGTCTTCATCGGCCAGGGATGAGCCCTCGGGTTTAGGCGAAGTGCCGCGGGACGTCCGGCGATCCTTTGATTCACGAACGAGTCCACTTGCCAATCCAAGGACACGAAGTCCGTCCTGAGCCATGTTCTCGGCTGCCTTCAACGCTTCTTGACGTCTCTGCTCATCCAGAACAACTTCGCGTCCTTGGGAAGTCATGTAAGTGTCACAGCGCCCAAGGACACGCTCGAGAGCACCTTTGATGTAGGCGGTTGCAGGTCCGTTAGGTTCGAGCGGGTTGTGAATGACTACACCCATCCATTTGCGCTCTGAGCTGAATGGCGTCTCGTTACGTCTGCTACCGATGTTGTGTCTAATGTCATCTTCACCGAACGCATCCAGGAGGTCCAGAAGTGCAACATCGGTCGGCTGACCAGTCCAGCGGCTCTTTGCGTTGGACATATCGCCTCCCATGGTAGAGGAAAGAATGGCTGCGGAAGCCGCTGTTGCGTGAGAAGAAGACTCGGAACCTAGTCTTCCATTATTGACAATGTTGCCAATACGTAGGATAGAGCGTGTGGCCGAATCAGAGGGGGCTGTTGCATGCACCTTTACTACATCTACCGGTGCCTCATCGTCAAAGTGCCACATTTTGGTCACAGTCATATGGTTCATGGTAAGAGTTCCAGTCTTGTCGCTGCAGATGACATTGACAGAGCCAAGAGTCTCCACACTCGGAAGCCTACGCACGATGGCATGTCTTTTTGACATGCGAAGTACGCCGAGAGCCAAGGTGACGGTGACAATAATGGGCAGACCTTCGGGAATAGCAGCCACAGCAAGAGAAACACCGATTTGGAACAGTTCCAGGAAAGGCCTTCCACGGATGAAACCAATAAGCATGATGAAAGCGATGATTCCAAAGGACATGTAGCTGAGCTCTTTGCCGAGGTTGTCCATGGAAAGCTGTAGGGGAGTACGAGGACTCTCAATCTCTTGCAGTGAAGCAGAGATGGCTCCGAATTCCGTACCACCTCCTGTACCAATGACGATACCCTGTCCGTAGCCTGAGCGAACGAGTGTTCCCATGAATGCGATATTTTTTTGCTCGTTCAGACGCAGGTCGGCACCTACAGTACCTGAAGCCTCGGACGCGTATACAGGCGAGCTGGGATATCCTTCTCTTTTCAGCGCTGTGATGCTTGCAGCAAACTTGTGAACAGGCTCGTTTTCACCAGTCAAGTTGGACTCGTCGATGGACAGGTCTGCAGCACGGGTGATACGTATGTCGGCAGGAATGCGATCGCCAGTGTGGAAGAGGACAAGGTCTCCGACGACCAATTGACCAGCGGGGATAGTCGTCGACGCCTTTTCAGCATTGGCCAAAGAGACCTTCTCAGCGTCCTCGAGTGTGTCACTCTCGGGCCTGCGCTCTGCGCTGCGGATGACATGGGCAGAGTGAGGTACGAGCGAGTTCAAGGCCTCCATAGACTTCTCTGAGCGGTATTCTTGGACGAAAGCGACTGTGACGACAATCAAGACGGCAATAGCAATACTGATGGCGTCTTCCAAGTTGCCCATGACGGCAGAGATGGCGGCGGATGCCAGGAGCAACAATATCAAAGTCTCTTGAAACTGCTTGACAAAGCGCAGCCATAGCGGTTCAGGTTCCTCGTGAGGTAGTTCGTTCGGGCCATCGCTATGAAGACGTGTGGCAGCTTCGTTCGGTTGCAATCCATGGGTCAGCGATGTTGAGAGGCGGGTAGCTGTTTCCTGCGGCGTAAGGACTGCATGGTTGGCTGTGACGGTTTGCTACGAGAATAAGTGTCAGAAGCAAGCAGTTCTTGGAAATGCGGCATTTAGGGGTAAGCTCGAGACGCGAGTTTTGCAGATGGATGGAATTGAACGGTTCGGGATGGGCAGTAAGGGAAGCAGTGGGTTGAAGATACCGGAGTCCTTTGTCGGTTGAGAGGTGGTCGTCCTTGTTCAGGGGGAGCTAGATCCTGCCTCGAGGCATTGTACATGGGCAAAGCCGGGGTGGACGAACGGGACATGTCAACGAGTCGCAGTCAACATGGGGCCTGACAATGCGCGGGATACGGCGGCAGTGACAGTGCCGGACACGAGGTAGCACTTGAGACTGGGTGTCGGAAGGTGAATGTAAGAGCGACACCGAGGACTGATTAGGATGCAAATAATAAACGCTCGAGGGCTAGGGTACGTGGCCTAGCCAGACGGAGACTGTGGAGAAAGCTGCGAATCTCCTGTTGAGCCTCTGCTATTGTTAGAATTGTGGAAAGTAGAGTGATTGTACTGTGTTTGATATGATTCTTCCATCTGCTAATGCTGCGGTCTGTCCACGATGAACATCCCGTCTGTTCTACTTGGTAGACGACCTTCAAGTGCCATCCCATGCGGCTGCTGCATTCGTCTTGAGAAAGCGTCATTTTCGCTTGGCAGAGTTTCTCAAGCAGCAGCAGGAAGTTATTTCCGGAATGTTGCTTACATGGATTGAAACATGAAGAGCATCCAATTCAACAATAGCCTGCTTTCAATTCGAATGAAAATACGACTCGATAGAAGGCTCTATACATGTCTATAGAAAACTCCATTGAAGCCTATTGTTCGAGAAATCAATGGGCTTGATGAATTACCTGAAGCACGTGATGAACGGTTGCCCGACCTACCGACCCACCCGCTTCTTGGTCTCTTGCTTGCGACAGGCCAATCTACCACCACTCTATTCGTCCACACGCGCCATCTGCTCTGAACCTTTGCGATAATCCGTCTACGACTCGATAGACCTACGCGACCGCCGAAAATCGAACGAAAAGTCTTGCGCCGACTGTGCATCACACCGCGACAGGCCGAAAAGTTAAAATCGAGACGCGTCGCGCGTGTCGCTGCCAGTCAACACTGACGCATCTGCTTGCTGGGCCTACCCACCGCAACACCACAACACCATGTTTTATTCCGAAACTCTTCTCTCAAAGACGGGTCCGCTCGCCCGTGTTTGGTTGGCCGCCAACATCGAGCGCAAATTGACCAAGAACAACATCCTGCAATCAGACATTGGAAGCAGTGTCCACACCATCATCAAGAATGATCATGCTCCTATCGCTCTGCGCCTCAGCGGTCAGCTTCTGCTCGGTGTCGTCCGTATCTACAGCAGAAAGGCTAGATACCTGCTAGACGACTGCAATGAAGCTCTCATGAAGATCAAGCTCGCCTTCCGTCCTGGAAATGTCGACCTTCCCTCCAACCAATCGCATACAGCAAACCCTGCCGCCCTCGTGCTTCCCGACACAATCACCGAATTGGATCTCTTTGCACCAATGCCCGATCTCGACGAGCTACTACTCGACAGCACCCCTGGACCTGGTCAAGATCCCACTCTTCTGGACTGGGGCACTAGTCAACTTCTCCCCGAGAGCATGGACACTCGTGGAGATGCCGATAGAACTCTACAGCTTGAGGATGATGATCTCGGTCTGGACATTGGCGAAGACATTACCGAAAGAAGCCCTGAAATTGGTAGACGCGCCGAGACACCGCGCCCAGAATTTAACGATCGAAGCATGCTCTTCCAGGATGACTTGGATCTGGACATTGGTGATACCGAGGCCACCATCGAGAAGGACGTTCCCATGGCTCCTTTGCCTATGGATGATGACATCGAGATGGGCGGTCTCGATCTCCAAATCGAAGAGAGCAACCTCGATGCTTTGAACCGCGCAGATGTCCGTCGTGAGCGTGATAGTGTCTCGCCTCTTTCGTCTGTTCGTTCCAGTGTCGAGCGTGATCTTGAGCAGACCTTCCAGCTCGAACAGCACCCCACCGAAATTGAGCAAGACGAGACTATGATCCAGGCACAACAGCGTGCCAAGCGTCGCAAGGTTCTTCCTGCTGACCTCAACACCGAACTGCAAAACTCCCAGATCCGCGCTCAACAAGAGGACCGCAGCAAGATTCTCAAGGCTCCCGTTTTCCTTCCCAGAGATCCTGTGCTCCTCGCACTTATGGAGATGCAAAAGAACGGCGGTTTCGTCTCCAATATTCTGGGTGACGGTCGTAGCATGGGCTGGGCACCCGAGCTGAGAGGCGTTCTCTCCCTCGAGGTCGTACGCACAGCCGGTGAGCTCAAGCGTAAGAGAGATAGTGGTCTTCCCCAAATCGAGATTCCCGAGGAGGAAGAGGAGGCCAATGCTCCTGAGGCTGCCACTTCACCTGCACCTGAGGCTTTCCAAGAGCCCACGCTCGGTGCTGATGACTTCACTCCTGCATTTGGTGGTGATGACTTGCCTTCAATCATTGAGCCTGCTCCAGAGGATGAGATGGAAGCTTACTCTCCGGCACCTGCTTTCGATGAGACTACTATGCCCGTTCTTCACCCTGCCGACTCTGGACCTGTTTCACTCGGCACCAAGCACGCCGTTCATCTTTTGCGTGAACGTTTCTCAGACGAATCTGGTGAGCCACCATCACCCTCAACCCGCGCTCAACGCAGTGTCCTCTTTACCGACTTCTGCCCCGAAGAGCGCACGAGCAAGCAAGACGCCACCAAGATGTTCTTCGAGGTCCTCGTTCTCGGTACAAAGGACGCCGTGAAAGTGGAGCAAAGCTCGGACGAGCTTGGTGCTCCCCTCCGCATCCGTGGAAAGAGAGGTCTCTGGGGCGATTGGGCAGAGATGGGTGCCGGCGGCGAGATTGCAAGCCAGCGTCCCGAGGTTGCTGTCACGATTTGATGGCCTATTCTATCTTACGTTCTGACGTCCTGAAGTGATTTCCAAGCGTTTTGATGGTTTGGCGTTGATGGCGTTCCCAAGGGTATAATCGATTTTGATGGCTTGATTTGCAAAAGGCACGGGGATCTTATCATGCTTGTTGAGCGAGCATTGATACGCGTAGTATGCGCAGCTATTAGGGCAGTGCAGGGCTACTCGGAGCCTAGTTTCTTGGTTTCTTGATGGCCTTCTTTGCAATTCGCAGCCCTTGTCCATCGATAGCATGCGGCAGAGTTATAGGGCACCCTTTTTCATTAGTTTAGCTGTCAAGTTAGAGTAGAAAGTTTAACCAAGTCCAGTTTGGCACCAAACACTTTGCGGCGTGCGCGGAAGACGGAAGCCACCCGCTCCGTACCTGCAGCTTCTTAATTTTGAGCACACTTGACCCCTTTGCATCACTGTTCTGGTTCGATGAACACTCTATGCTATGACGAGATATGGCCTGAAGAACCCGACAGAAACAGAACTCGATGGAACTTGCCTGGTAATCGTGGCAAGCGGGTCTGTCTTGTGAGTTTCCTACTCTGCGAAATGCCGACTTCAGGTGCCCAGGAACAAGCTCCGCTACACGCGTCCTAAATCTTCTACGCACGAAACTTTCGCAACCTTAATAGAGCAGGGCAACAACAAGCCCTAGGTCACACAGCCGAACTGATATCTGATCCGACCAAAGCCCTCGAAATAGTTGACTCGCTTTGCTTCAAAGTTGCCGCCAAACGACTCACCTCCTGGCACGGAGCACCGACACAACCAACCTCTGTTCTCGAAACACTTTCCGGTCATTGCACTTGTCCTGATACAGAATACGTGCCGGGTGTTTATTGTTTGCCCTGTACGATCACCACCATGGTTTCCTCGTGGGTGTGCCCTGTCGATCTCAACATACCGGCAGTGATGGAAATGCGAGATTTGTTGGCGGACGAGTGCGGAGGAGCTCAGAGACTGTAAGTGTGGTATAGCTTTACTCGGTCAAGCATATAGGGCACGACGATCTACAGGCAAGTTTTCATATGCCCTGAGTATCTATAAGTATTGTAGCAGCCCTCGGTGTATGCCATCCGAATCACCAGATATCTCCTTCTCTCCTTCTCAAGCCCTATTTCTCTTCTCTATCTCCAAAGATGCATATCTCTTCTTTTCTCGCCGGCACTGCCGCCTTCACCATCGGTGCCGCAGCCCGTAGCTCTCTCTACGTAGAGAACGCTCCTGATCATGTCCGCCCTTATGTCATCGAGAGATACTCCAATGCCCAAGCTGTTGCCGTTGGCCAGCAGATCTACAGGTTCCCCGTCACTGGTGCCTCGTCCGGTGGTGCCTTCTCCATCCTGATGACTAGCTCTCCCGGATCAGATGCTCTCGGTGTCCTTCCTCACATCCACAAGGCTCATTACGAGAACTTCTTCTGCAGCAAGGGTCGCTACCAACTCTGGACCAACAAGTACGGCGACGAGGAGGCTCGTGTCATGCTTCCCGGTGACTACGGTGCCGTTCCTCGCAACACCACCCACACCTTCCAAGTCCTGGATCCTGATACCGAAATGCTTGGTGTCATCCAACCCGGTGGTTTCGAGGCTCTCTTCTTCGCCATCGCAGACAGCAACTACACCTCTGAGACCTCTTCCCCCTACGTCCCCAGTGCAGCCTCAGGCTCCGCAGACGCAGGCGCCGGCTCCTCATCCTCGATGATCTCCGCCCTCGAATCTTTCGACGTCTACGCCCAGCTTGACTTCAACCCCCGTCGCGACCTCGTCAACGGCAGCGCCCCTGCAAACGCAACATGGCATACTGGCAAGAACACTGTTCCTTCAAACTCAAACACTCCCTTCTATGTGGCCAAGAACCAAGGTCCTATGTGGTTGAACTCCGAACACGGATATCAAATCATCGCTCCCTTCATCACTCCTACTCAAGGCGATGGCAAGTTCAGCGAAGGCACCATCACCATCGACCGCAAGTTGTCCAACATCACCACACCTGTGCGTCATCTTGCCGATCACTTGGCTTTCGAGGTGCTCGAGGGTGCTCTGCAGGTCAACTTGAAGAACGAGACTGTCCAGTTGTTGCAAGGTGATGTTGTGTTTGTGCCTGGAAACACCACTTTTAGCTATTGGTCTGAGGTTGCGTTTACCAAGTTCTTGTATGTCTGTGCCGGAAACAAGGGATTGGATGTCGAGTTGATGGACAAGGCTGTTGCTTGGGAGTACCCTACTTGGCCTACTTACGCTGTTTAAGTGGTTGAGAAGTGTGCTTTTGTGTGGTTGTTTTTTTCAAATACCAATGAGACCGATATAGAATAGAACATAGAGCTGTAGAAATTGATGTTTGTAATGACTAGAGAATTTGTCTTCTCCGTTGTTGGGTTTCGTGTCTTATGGTGTTTGTGTTTATGAATAGGGTGTCCCGCACCATCGTAATAATTATCGTGACCAGTGTTGAGCAGGCGCTCCCTAGATCAAGCGATTCCATAAGCCTACTAAAGCTCATCAGGGTCAAAGACATCCTCAGTCATAGCAGCCCTACCACCACCGCCTCTGGCAGCCCAATCCTCTCTTCTCCTGCGTTCTCTTTCTTCCTGCTCTGCCTGAAGTCTCTCTTCCTCTTCCTGCCTCTGCTTGTCTCTTGCCTCTTGCTCTTCTGCACTCAGAACTGTGGTGGGGTCGGTGCCGTCTTCGATCATGCCTTGGATCGTGGCTAGAGCTCCCATACGAATGACGTCCTGCGATGGCCAGGGGACGAAGGGAAGTTGAGCCAGCGGGTCTAGCATAGCCTTTGTTTCTGCACTGAGGGTGGCTACAGCTCTGTTCTCTGTTTGTTCTGGCTGATCAGATGTGCTCGTGTTGTCGCCATTAGCGGCAGGTGTGGCCATGCCATTTGTGATCTGCGTAGTTGGTACATCTGCAGTCACAGGCTGTGGTTTTGAGAGGAGCTCCGTAGAGATGTGGCCGCGGAAAGTAGGTGGGACGGTGGTCTTTGAGATGAATTTTGCGTATGAGAGCAATTCCTCGACGCCGACTTGACGGGTGTTTTTAGCTAGTTGTGAGGAGGGAATATCGAGGAGTTCTTTGCGTGTGTCGGCTAGGGTTCGTAAAGTGGACTTGATCTTTTCATCTAGGGCGTCGGCTGTGGCTCGTAGTTCGAGGATTCGCGCATAGTTTGCATGATGGACGGCGACTATTCACATTCAGTGAGCTGGTGACGGGCATAGCGGTCCGAGAGACGAGTGTTTACGCTGTCCCAAGCTCTCCTCCAAATCCTCGTCGGCTGCGACTAGTGCATCTGCTGCCGAGACAGACGGGTTGTATGCAGCGACTGATTCGACCAGCGTATTCAGAGCCGTCTCCAGGCGCTGAAAGCGTGCTTGGAATACACTGAGCATGCTTGTTGTGTCGATTGATGCTGAGTTGAGAAGTTGACCAATCATGAGGCAGTCGCATTCTCGGAAAGCACATGTCACGGCTCGGTGGTCAAAGCGATCAAAGCACCGAGGCACGCGACAGCGAGGCGCCTTCCACGTCTTGCTTCACTTCGCTCTTGCTCTTGCCTTTGACAGCAAGGTGCATCTCAGCCTCAATCTTTCATATCAGCAGCTTACGTTGGGCACGACCACGTCGACATCTTCCGCTGACTGCTCGGGTGATACGTGGCAGCTGTCCACTAATCATGCAGTGCAAGCCTTGTCGACATCCTATCAGCCAGCATTTCCATTCTCCGGACTGACAGCTGACCGGTCCGACCAACTTTTCCCATCATGTACCATGTAGGTTGGCTCGAATAAGATGCTCGACACGCCGGCTCGAGCGCCTTCCATCTTTTCTACTTGAATTTTACCCTCTCCTCGTAGCCATCCATAGCAGTGACACCTGTATGACCATATTATCCCGGTGCTCTGCCCCGCAATTTACTCTCGCATTACCTCTTATTCATGAACACCATTGCACGGAAAAACTCGAGGAAACATGGACCCGCATGCTTTTGCTCGAGCCTTTCTCAACAAACAGACCCACCGCCCTGCATCCAGTGGCACCACCACTCCTGATCACATCACTCCCTTTCCCATTCGTCTTATCCACGAAAGGGCCCCGCGAAGGCCCCGCTCCATCTCATCAATCGTTAGCAAGCCCTTGAACGATGACTTTTACCGCTTCTGGGACCGCTTCCTCGCGACCTCTCCGAATCGTGCGCTAAACACCTCCGCTCTGGCTCGTCGCCTCGAACAGACCCTCAAAGCTGCCAGCGGTGAAGAGAACGGTCTGCATACCCAGGAGAGCCCTGCTGCGTCTTATGAGCAGGCGAAGAAGGAATGTCAGACCAAGGTTCAGGCCATCGTGGCTGAATGCAAGCGTCTCAATCAAAGATACCGAGACAGACAATTCGAAGTCGAGCTCTATCAACATGACTGTATTGTTCCCTTGGTGGACGATGAAGGAAACACAACTGCTATACAGCCGTCCGGTGTCAAGCGAGTGAAGGTAAGTACCTTGTGTATGCTTTTTGCGTATATGCAGTATGCTTACAGATCTTGAAGGACATTTTCGAGAAACCGACCTTCAACGCAGAAGGCGCGTGTGGCGACGATGTCATGCAAGGCTCACTTGGCAACTGCTGGTTCATTGCAGCTTTAGTCTCGGTCGCTGCAAAGCCAGGGCTTATGCAACGGCTCTGCGTGGCTCGAGACGAAGCTGTAGGTGTATATGGCTTCGTCTTCTTCCGCGACGGAATCTGGATACCAGAAATTGTAGACGACCGCCTCTTCATACACGTCTCTGACGGCGACGACCTATTCGTTGGCAAATACGTGGAGGAGAGACAGACAAGGAGTACCTTCAACAACAGCAACGACATAACGAAGCTGAGGGAGAGCTTGCAGAAGGGGGGTGAGGCACTCTACTTTGCGCGATGCAGAGATAGTCAGGACACATGGTTGCCGTTGATCGAAAAAGCGTACGCAAAGGCTCATGGTGATTATGGCTCATTGCATGGCGGCTGGGTTGGTGAGGGCACTGAAGACTTGACCGGAGGCGTGTCCATCAACCTTGCGCCATCAGATATTATGGACAAGGCACGGCTGTGGGAGCAACTGATGCAGGTCAATGAAACCTACCTTTTCGCTGGCGGAGCATTTCACTACAAGGAGGCTGGCAACTTTGGAAAACACGCTTATGCCGTGCTTCAGGCGGTTGAACATAAGGGGCTTCGGCTGCTGAAAGTCAGGTACGCTCTTTCCTTGTTGATGGATCCGGACGATTTGTCGCTTACCTACGCTAGAAACCCTTGGGGCAACAACAAAAATACAGACAACTTTGATGGCCCTTTCAACCACAAATTCGAGGAATGGAGCGCTGAGCTTGTTGAGCAACTCAAGTTCGATTTCAAGGATCCTGGCGTATGGCACCCTCTGTCTGTTGTACTTGTCTTCTAAGCTAACAAAAGCAGGTCTTCTGGGTGACCCTAGACAACTTCCTTCGATACTTCGACTCCATCCAACGCACCCGCCTGTTTGACGAGACCTGGATGCTGACTCAACAATGGACCTCCGTAAACGTGGCTGCAGGTGCGGTCACCTACCTAGATACCAGTTTCCAGATCACTGTGGCTCGCCCAGGTCCTATCGTCATCGTTCTCGCCCAACCAGACGTTAGCTACTTCCAAGGTCTCCAAGGCCGCTACACGTACTGCCTCCACTTCCGCGTCTACGATGCGAAAGACCCCACAAAATACATGGCTCGTAGTATGCACGTTTCTAGCGGAAACTACATCAACACACGTTCGGTCAGCGTAGACCTCGACCTCGAGGCCGGCAGCTACAACGTCCTGATCAAGATCTCGCCATCTCGAGTACCCTACCGAACCGCCGAGTCGGTTATCGAAACAGAAGCACCATATCGTAAGCAGAAGTTGCTTCAAATCGGCCGCAACTTCGAACTCGCCCATGCGAAAGGCAAACTCAGAGAAAAAGAACAAGAAATTAGAAAGCAGAAAAAGGAACAAGAGAAGAGGGAGTCAAGGGCACGGCAGTCCAAGATGAGGATGCTCAGACAACAAGTCAAAGCCAGAGAGAAGAAACGTAAAGACAGAATTGCACAAGAGAAGAGAGAGCGAGAAAAGATGGACCTCCTTAAGCGGGCGGGCGTCGTTTTTGCTCCCTTCCCAAATGATGATCCGCCTGTCAATCTGACCAGCAAGCCTGCAGGAGGACCTGTCAGTCCGCCACCGTTCCCACCACCTATGAAGTTTACGGGCTACGTTGGAAGCGATATGGATCCTAATGCCGAGCTCGAAGACGATGACTTTGCGTGGGACAGTGAGATGGATGGAGATGTCTATTCATCCTCTAGTGAGGATGAAAAGGACTGGTTTGCGGATGATCCATGGAATGCATTGCTTGTGCTTGGCTTGAGGGTGTACTCTCAAGCAAGTGGTGTCTCAATCAAGGTCCGTGATGGCGACGAAGCGTATGATGATTTCATCGTCGTGACCCCACCGTCGACCAGCACATCAGACACTGAAATGCCAACCAAGGCCACAGAAACAAAGGAGGACAAGACTGGCAAGACAGACGATCAAATGGAGAACCCCAAGGCTCAGACTCGGCCCGAGGATGCCAAAATTGATGGTGATGCCGAAAAGCAGCCTTCAGTCTCGAGCGAAGCAACACTAGTAATGGAAGCGACATCGGACACAGAAGAGAAGACCCTCAGAAGCGATTTTGACGACAAGCCGACCCAGCACGACGCCAGCGTGACAATCGAGAAACCGGCTTCAGAGGGAATTGGGAGTCAGACACCAGACGAAGAAGCTGCATCGGCATCGAAGGACGAGCAACAAGAAGCAGGGGTAGGGAAATCAATCTCGGAGGAAAAGGCAGATTGAGGTGATCAACCTGAAGAAGATGAATTTGACCTCAATAATGGCATTAGTCATGATACCTATGTAGCGTATGCGGACTACAACATCTTCCCTCTAATAAATAATAGCAATACTCTCCTCTCGCCACTTCACCAAACTCAGCTAAGAGAAATCGAAGTGCCCTAACGAGGAACAACCGGAAAGTAAGTCTGGTGCCAGGTTCGGCTCCAAGAGCATATTGTGTTTTGACACAGAGCATAGAAAGGTAGAAAGCACTGGATCAGAGCTCTATATCAAATTGATCACGGAAGGCGTCGGACTCAGAGATCAGCGCGATACATAGTGGGAGACACGAGTGTAATCATGAGCACTTGATGCGTACGTGGATATCTTGTTCTCTCACTTAATTAGTCTCAGAAGTCCATACTAGAGAAAGGCCTGATTGTCTGTGGAAACAAATCACATCACGCGGGCATGGATGCGTTCCATAATCAGGAACGGCCAGTTGATATAATTCTCGACTTACCTACAAAGAACTTTTGGGACCGGTACCGTGGGAAGTTGTTTGCGGACAAAAGCGATCGTCTTTGATTCTGATTGCATCTCATTATGGATCTTGTAGCTTGGGCACATCATTCACGGCCACGCCCGCCACGAAAGATCGGTATAATCGCAGAATATGACCTCATTCCAGAAGCCATTTGTAAGCAAGTCCAACAAGTCCTCTCCTTGACTGCTCCCTCTTTTGGATCAAAGACTTGTGACGAGACACGATTGTTCCAGCATCTTCGATCTTCTCAGTCCAACATTCATGTATGATATCCCCACCGATCAGGTCTTCAATAGGTGGGAACGCTCTTTTCGTGAATAACTCGTTGACCTTCTCTTCATAATGCTCCTGCTCCTCGACAGAGACAAACGAGCCTGGCAATTTATACGGCCAATGGCCTGTCATGATAGTATAAAATACGGAGCCAAGCGCGAATATGTCGGTATCTTCAGTAGAGATCCATGGCTTTGTAGGGTTGAAGAATCCAGCATCGGGTAAGTGATTCCCATCAATTGTTCTGCCGTCTTTCTCGCAATACGAGCCCCCGAAATCGGACAGCAAAAGCTCCGGACCATCATTGTCGTTATAGATGTGAAGCAGAAAATTTTCTGGACGGAGATCGGAATGGATGACTCCCTTACTGTGTAAGTAAGCGATAGCCTCAGCGGCCTGAAGGCGCCATTTGAGTCGGAAAATGTCTCTGATCAATCCATTATTACTGTCCAAGTACCGCTGTAGGTCGCCACAATTCGCTTCGGTGAACAACAATCCTACAGGCTCCGCTGAAGATCCCAGAAAACTTGAACACAGTGACAGTAGCGACGAGCTGAAATTGTATATGGGAATCTTACTTGATAATCCGAGGATGAGGCCCCAGAATATCGAGTATCTGTTTCTCGATTTCGGGATAATCAACGCTATCATGACCGGTAGGTCGATTGGAGCATTTAATGACAACGCCCTGTCGGTGTCTCTTAACGACCGCCGTTGAACCTCGATTGATGATATTAGTGGTTGAATCAAGACTAGGGGAGAGATACCGAGTTGTGGAACTCCTTCGTGGGCGAAAAAGAGGTGGGAAGAAGTGCAATATAGGAAGTAATGTGGCTGACAAGACAGATGCACATCTTAGAAAAACAATTTGCATCCCTTCAGTCCAGATAGCCTTAGCTACGATCGCGAGAGGTGGCTGAGAGCGACAAAATCGAGCACATAGAGAGGCATGAAAAGGAAAGAGCTTCTGGTGAACAGACAAAAAGAGAAGCAAGGAGCAAAACGTACAGCAGCAGGGATTCCCACGTGGTCACCCACCGTAGTACTAATCTGCCGTTCAACTGCTTATGTATGGCAGAGCGGACGGGATGCCCAG
>JGI24891J29808_1000532_pt1 | contig 19062 bp, 15 predicted proteins | sample FreactcultuFSWF8_FD_29808 | JGI IMG/M metagenome (IMG submission 29808) | reverse complement strand
GGAATTGAACCCCGGCCTCCTCGGACCTAGTTGCTTCTTGCGAAGACGGTTTGAGAGCGAGAAATCCTAGCCACTAGACCATATCGGATGTTGTTGAAGCAGTTTTCACACAAATCCATTATGTTTTTTGTCAAACAAGGGCAGCACGGTTTCGCTAAGCATCCCGCGCTCGACTCTGCTGCTGGTCGAGAAATGTTTCAATGTCCACCGAAATGGCTCCTCCCCAATTACTGTCACGAGAAAAAAGATCAGATGCATACTATGGTTCTGTGAATTGTTTGTGTTTTGTGCAATCATCTTGACTGTGCGCTATACTTCTAGTATGAAAAAAGCGCTTCTTGGTCTCATTCTTCGATCTCTCTCTTTCTCGGGGTAGTGGGTATCAACAACATAAACGTATTGAAAAAGAAAGTAGAAAGCGCTTTGAGACAACAACAAAAAACCAAAAACTAGTATCAATCCTCCTTCGTCCTACTCGAAACAGTAAAAGAAAACAAGTATCATCCCCTTTTTGGAAGAAAAATCGAAAATGCAAGTATCCCTTTCCCTCAACGAACCCTTTCCTCTTTCAATGCAGTAAACCCCTTTCCTTTTCGCAATGCAGTAATAACAGTAATCTTCTTCGATGTTGGTGTAATGGACAGTTCTCCTTGACTTGAGTATGAGTGCGGCGTGAGGAGAGAAACAAACAGACAAGCCTCGTCATCGAGTCGAGCTACAGTGCTGGTGAGCCAAGTCTTGATTGACCAGCTGCGAACCAGATTTGGCGAGCTAGTAGGATGAACCAGCTGCAAACCAGATGAATGGCGAGCTAGTATGATGAACCAGCTGCAAACCAAGTGTGTGTGGCGAGCTAAGTCTGTGATGGACCAGCTGCAAACCAGAGTAGCCCGTCTTGTCTTCAAGTTCGGCTACAACAATGGCGAGCTAGTTTTTGATGAACCAGCTACAAACCAGAGGAGCCTTGACTTTTCTTTTGGCGACTGGACTGCGAATGTCTTCGTCTCGTTTTGCCTTGCTCATACGGTCAAGACAGAATTCAGGCGGCCTTGGCCATGGCAGCGATCAAACCGTTGGTGAAGTATTCGTGATCGGCTGCTCTCATTTCGGGTGTGTAGAGAAGGTCAATTCTGGCCCAAGTCTCGGGAGTCTCCATTGAGACACCGGCAGGCCAGTTGTAAACCTTTTGAGGGGGTGTCGTGGGCAGCTGAGGGACAGGGCTGACTTCCTGAATGTCCTCGAGGGGGGCAATCAGGGGCTGCTGAGGCGAAGAAGCGGCAATGGTGCTGCCGGTCGAGAGACGCTCGACATTGCGTAGGCGCGAGGGCTGCTTGGGCTTGTGCTGAGAGAACTGAAGACGCTGCTTCTCGATAGCTTGCTGGGTGAGCTGCGAGTAGTTGGGAGTAGGAGTTGCGGGAACAGCGGGTGGTGCTACTGGTGCTGCTGTCTGCTTGACAGGGCTGATGGCAGGTGGCTGTACTGCAGGAGCCTTGGGCTGGAAGACATTCTCGTCAAGTCTCTGTCTCTTGGCAGGGTGCTCTTGCACCGGTGGAAGCAAGCGGATCTGATCCTCCTCCATCTCGACCTCGTCACTATCGCTGTCGTAATCGAAGAATCCATCCACAAGACCATAGGTGCCCGTGCTTGCGCCAGGAACTCTGCTCGGAATGACTGCGAGTGCGTCGACCTTGACCCTTCTCTTGTTACCAGTCTTCTGGGCAGCGACCTCTTCCATGTCACGCTTTCTCTGCTCTTCTTCAATTCTGCGGCGCTCCTGCTCAAAATTGTCGACTTGTTCTTGAATGCGCTTGCGCTCTGCGGTCTTCTGTGCTGCTTGTTCGAGCTGTTCAGCCCTGCGGTCTGCGTTGACTTCCTTTGGCTTGGAAGGAGTGTCGCGCTTGAGTGGAGAACCGAGTCGACGAATCGGGCGACGAGTGGTTCTGGGTGTCTGGCCGTAATTGGGATCTTCGTCAGAGGCAGGAGTGGGGGTTGCAGGTGATGCCGGTGCGGGTGATCTAGGCTTGGGTGTAGGGCTCTGTTGTGAAGAGAAAGGAACACGTTTTTGTTTCTTTGCACGAGCAGGCGTAGATTGCTGTTGCTGGCTCACATGTGCGGGATGCTCTTGCTGTTGCTCTTGAGGTTGCTCTTGCGGCTGTTCCGGAAGGCGCTTGGTGGGAGAAAGAATGGGACGGTGCGAAAAGATGTTCTTGACCGAGCCGAAGAGGGATGTAAGACCCCATGATGGAGAAGCGGCGGGCGTCTCGGCAGGTGCTGATGTTTGTGATGATCTCTGAGGAGTCTGGGCCTCGGGAGTCTTGCTTTGAGGAGTCTTACTCTTGCGCTTGTCATCGGTGGTCGAAGGACTTGAGCGCGACAAAGTCTGGTCGAGTTTTTCTTGCTGGGCAGCCTTGTTGGTGGCAGCTTCAGCTACCTCAGCGGCCTTGCGGGCTTCTTCGGCTGGAAGACGGACGCTCATGTGGTAGCGCAAGTCAAATTGGCGGCCGACGGTGCGAGGAACCTCTGGCGATGAACTTTGACGAATGGAGCGCTGAGGAGAAGATATGGTCGAAGACTGAGACTGCTTGGAAGTAGCAAGGTAGCGGGTTTCGACTTCGCGCAAGCGCTGAATCTCTCTGCGCATTTCCTTGAGGAGCGCTGTTTGTTGAGAATCGGTTAGCTCTTCGAAGACAGCGTCAGAGCGGAGAACTTGGTCCATGATAGACAAAGAAGGTGATGGCAATGTACGTGAGACGCGTGGTGAAGGAGTGTACAGGGCCTTGGCATAATCAAATGGTGAGATGGGAGATGACACAGCGTTAACAGAGATTGTGGCCAGCGGACTGTGAAGCACACTCTTGTCGAGCGAATGGATGGACGGGCTGGCTTTGTTGGAGGAGACGCGCTGGAGTTGTGGTCTCTTTGCGGACTCGCGACCAACAAGACTCGAGCCGGGTCTCTTCAAGGACTTTGCAGAAGGGGGAGTTTGATGAGAGTGTGACAAACCAGCGTGGGCTGTCTCATCGGCAAATTGTGCCTGGACAGCTTCTTCTTCTTCTTCGGCCTCTTCGTTGGCAATCTGTGCCTGGACAGCTTCTTCTTGTTCCACCTCGATGGGATCGTCCTGGAAGATGGCGACGGAGTCCTCGATGACGATTGGTTCTTCGATGCTTTGCTTGACGGTGGGCGAAGAGTGAACAGAGTTGTTGTACGTCGAAGCAATGTGACGGTAGCCTTGGGGTGTGACGTATGGAGATGCGTCGGCGATGGGCGCGACGTCGGCAGGCTTTGGTAGGGCGACGCGAGGTGTGCGGGTGGTGCGAGTTGCGCGAGTTGCGCGAGATGCGCGAGTTGATGGTTGCTTCTCCTCTTCCGTGACGGCACGAGGTGCGTCGGCGATGGGTACAACTTTGGCGGGCTTTGATCGGGCGACACGAGGTGTTGGTTGCTTCTCCTCTTCCTCGGCAAGAGCAGGAAGTCGGTCGACGGGCTTCTCGAACGACGAAGGCTTGGACTCCGGCGTCTTTGAACGCGACGTGGATCTCAGGCCGGTGCGTCTGGGCGTCGGGGCCTCGACTGGTGGCTCAAGTTCTACGCTGCCGGCGCGGACGTTGCTGCGGGTTGCGCGCGCTGGTGTTGCGTCGCCAGACGCCTTTGTCTTTGAGACGCGAGGCATGGTGAGAAGGTGTTGGCTATCAATAATCGGACAAGTCAGCGAATTGAAAGCGCAAGCAAGGGAGAATATTTGTTTGACAGCGCGCGCCGAGGCCAGTGTCGGCGTCAATGCTTTGTCAAAACGCCACATGAAGCTGTGATTGGCTGGACGCGACCATCGAGAATATAAATCCAGCCAGTGAAGGAGAGGACAGTGAAGAGAGAACAAAGAAAGCGCATACCTTATGTGAATCTATGATTCAATTGAGTTTTGTTCGAGGTGAGAAAACGCGTTGCGCTTTGTTTGTTGTGATGATTTTGGAGCTTGTGAAAAAGTTGTAATCGTGGACTTGTTGATGCGCTTTGGTATGTACTTGGAAACAGTAATTACTGTCAAGGTTAGGATCAGGAGAAAAGTTGTTGTGGAACAAACGACCATACCAAAACAAAAGTTGCGATTAGAAGAGGGAGAGAGGAGGGGCGAGGATTTGAGAGTCTATATACACGCGAGACGATTCGGGATTTTGGGATCACGTAGCAACCAGAATCACCACCGGAGAATCACCACCACAGCTTGGACACCAAGCGCACCATAGCAACAGTAGCTTTCGCTTACAACCAAAAGCGAGAGTCAAAGCAGAATCTGAGATAAATAAAGATGCTACATATGCCATACCAAAATGTCGCTTCGATCAATTCCTTTTTCTAACTCCAAGCTACCAACAGCATAGATATATATTCGTAAGTGAATGGCACCAGATTCGCCCTCCTGCTTTCAGGTAAGCCCTAATACCTTACCGTCCGAATGCATCATGTTATTGATGTTGATACGACCGACATAAGAGGGCATGTTGAGATGCTCTTAGCAGACATGCATCCAAGTACTAAAAGCATTATGCACTTTGACGGCCATGTGAAAGGATATCTCAGAAGGCTGTGAGCTCAATTTTGTTGCGAGTTCGTACCCCTTGTTAACTTCGACTTGATCTGTCGCATGGTATAGGTGGGGCGGTGATGATCGAGCCACAACAAGAACGAGGAGTTCACGAGTGGCGGTATACAACTGCATGCTGAAAGGATGTAATGGAACAACGCAAATGACTCGGCATGATTAAGTATCAGACATCCGACAGTGTTGCGCGCTTTAGGGAAAAAGCACATCATGGCGGTGATACGCCGGAAAGGTGATGTCGCGATGGGCGACGCCATACTTAGCTTTTGATTGTTTTTCAACAGGATGAGGGTCTGCCTTTGAGAATCGATGGTGGAAATCAATAGCCATGCTGTTGTCGACATGGCGCGAAATGGCGTCGGGGAGATCTAAACCCAAGACGGAGCGGCGTTGATAGCCATTTTGAAATTGCTCTCTGTTCGTATATCGCAGCGATGTCCTCGCGGAAGTAACCTCTTCTATGCTTTGCCAACCAGCAATATGCCCCGAAACGCCAGCAAGATCAAGCAACATTTTTAGCAACCACCTAATCGTGGAATAGAACGCTGATACTCTCTCCGTGGTGGACTCTTCTGATGGCCTAGAATGGTTGTCAATGGATTGTCCCCGCGGCGCAATGTCACATATGACCACTCGAGAAGGCGCAACCCAACTTACCTCTGCGAAGACGTTTCCTACTTCGAGGACTTCCAGCTTTTGGCAACGCTTCTTGTTCTCCTCCTGGTCGACACTGTTGGTAACGACAACCTTGTCGATGGCGCTGGCATTGATGCGGTCGATGGCATCTCCACTGAGCACGCCGTGGGTGACGAGAGCGATAACCTTGTTGGCGCCCTCTTTCTTCAAGAGTTTGGCTGCGCGAGTGATGGTGTTGGAAGTGTCGGCAAGATCATCGACAAGGATAGCAGTACGGTCAGCAACATCACCTACCAGCATCATTGTCGCATTTTGGCGGTCGGTGATTTGTGTCGGGCGACGTTCCTGCAATGTCGTCAACCCCCCTCCTTGGGCTTCTTTACGTTTACGAGTCTTACCTTGTGAATGAGTGCAAAGGGCATACCCAGAGCATCGGCAATGGCAGTTGCACGCTTGGCACCGCCAGCATCCGGACTGACGATGACGGCATTTTGATAGTTAGGAATGTGGAATTGAATGTACTTGCGCAAGAGGTGCTTGCCGTACAAGTTGTCGACGGGGATGTCAAAGAAACCTTGGTATTGAGGGTCGTGAAGGTCCATTGTGATGATGTGGTCGGCACCGGCGCAAGTCAAGAGGTCTGCGACAAGCGTACCAGCTTGCGCAACCCACTGCTTGTAACCTCTTTGCGGCTCGAAGTGAGGAGGGGCCTTGTGGAACTTGGCGACAGGCTTGTCACCGTTGGCGCTACCATTGGTCACGGTGGGTGTGAGGGTGTTGTCGTCGAAATAGTCGGACTTCTCGGAGGCGACTGACTCGATGGTCGAGCGACGGGGCATCTTGACAGGGCTGCCCTGGCTGTCTCCGTTGGCTTGTTGGTCACGCAGTTGCATGTCCATCAGCTTCTTGTGCAAGTTTTCCGGGCCGCCCTTCATTCCAGCACTTTCTGCTTGACCGGGCAGGGGGGTTGTGGGCCTGCTGTCAAAGGTGTAGTTGCCATTGCGGTTGAGTTGAGTAGGGGCCTTGGCAAGAGGGGCGCCAGTCTTGTTGTATGGGATGTCGCTTTGTCTTGAGTAGGGGAAGAGGGGAAGGACGGCAGTGACGCGCTTTGCGGAAGCAGTTTTGCAGGCCGAGATAGTGATGAGGAGTTCCATGAGGTGGTCGTTGACCTTGCCGCCGCCCGACTGGATGATGAAGACGTCTTTGCCTCTAACAGAGTCCATGACCTCGACGCGAGTCTCTCCGACAGCAAACTTGCTCAGCAAGATTTTGGAAGGAGGAACACCAAGGTGGTTGCAGATGGTGTCGGTCAGGTCGGGGTGCGAGTTACCGCCCAGGACGACTAGATTGCGGACCATGATGTTGCGAGAGTGTTGCGAGTAAGATTCGGTATAGGCTTCTTTGTAAGAATGTAGGAGGGCTTCCGGCCGGCGTTATTGACAAAGTTCGAGCTCCTTTGAGGCTTTGGAATTTCCTTCTCCAGCTTTTTTTCTTCGGCGTTCCTGATCTGGGGAAAGCTGCGTGGTTCTGCGGATTGAGTCACACTTCCGAGAAGGTGAGGGTGTTTGTCGGCACTGCGAGAGTGGTCGAGGGTGCGCCGTAGAGGGATGAGGGGATGAGGAAAAAGTCTGACTTCGTCATGGTGGGATGTCAGGATAGAGTTCGAGAGTTCCTAACGCAAAAGTTGGGGTTAGCTTTGACCGCCGGCGGCCGCACGCCTGCAGCCTTCCGAGGCAGGAGTGCGACCAGGCACCATCTGTCTCACCATCTCGCGTGCTTCGTTTCATCGGTCACTCCTTGCCTCGTCTGCCTTGTTGTAGCTTTGCTTCTTACTCAAGCTTTGCTGCTTCACAGGTTGCCTTGATGGAAGCTCAAGAAGTGAGCATATTGCTATTGGGTGATGCCGAAGTGGGCAAGACCACCTTCCTTTCGTATGTACAATTATGCCTTATGATACATTCCTTATTGATTTGACATCACTTTGCTTGTAGTTTCTGTTCCACTCTTCCCGTCTAAACAATTGCCATCTCCCACTTCTCAATGGCAAACAAATCATCACCCATATTCGTAACACCATTTATGCCTATGACCATGACCTGACAACTCTCCTCAGCCGCCTAGCTCTAGGACCAAACAACACAACCTCCTCCCTCCCTATATTGCGAGACCTCGACCAGCCCTTCACCTTCGACCTCCGCAGCCGCACCCGGCCCATCCGCCTAGAATTCTCCGACACCTCCTCACCCACAACCTACACCCTCCTCCGGCCCTCTCTAATCCTTCTCTGTTTTTCAATCCCCTCGCGAGAATCTCTGACCTCTTTATCCACGAAATGGAAACATATAGTCGAGACCCACTTCAATTATGATGAAAGTATTCCAGTGGTTGTGTTGGGGTTGAAGAGGGATTTGAGAAATGACGATGGGGAGGAGGGCATGGTGTTTCCGCAGGAGGGGGTTAGGGTGGCGGCGGAGATGAGGTGTGATAGGTATTGTGAGTGTAGTGCTGTGACGGGGGAGTTGTGTGCCCAGGTTTGGGAGGATATTGTCAAGACTGCTGTGGCGACGACGACGGAGCAGGGTGGCAGGTCGGAGCCGCCACCTTGTATGGTTATGTAATTTGTGAAGTGGAATCAATGATATTGTCAACATCCGATCTGAATTATATGGTCTACGAGAAAGGTGAGTTGATGGTTTGCGGATGGGTGAACCCAATCACAATTGAGCGTTCAGCGACAAGTTCTCACATGATCCTGACAATCGACCCAGAATCAGTCCGACCACAACAAGTCCCACGCATCATAGCAAAGTGCATCCGGTAAATAAACTGACCACTCGCATGTTCGCTTTATCTACTCGTATCGTGTCAGATATGGTAAAATGCGGAAGAGTATGGGGTGACCCTGGCTCTGTGATCACCCAGTCGCCCCCCCAAGTCTCATCGAATCATTGCGTGCTTGAAGAAGCCTATATCAGGCACTTTACTGGTCATCACAGAATGAATTAACAACAGACTGAGCTCCGTAAAGAAGTAGAATACAAATTATAAAGTTTTCGTAAGAAAGACGTGACACACAGGACATTGCTTCCTGATCGTCCGTGAAGAGGTCTATCCTTCAGAATGCAAGTGCATTAGAGATCGGTGAAGATTGATCATACCATTTACAACCACCAGATGAATCCAAGCATGACAGTGACGAGACCGACGCTCATGCCGGCAATCTGTCTGCTCGGGCTAGCCATACCAGTTTGGCTGGCTGAAGCGGCGGCTCCAGTGCCAGTGGAGGAGCCAGTGCTACGGCTACCGCTGCTGCTTGCACGAGTTCCAGTTGCGCCCGAAGTGGCAGATGCAGGGACAGAGCTAGTAGCTTGGGCATCAAAGGTCTGGCCGATAGTGGGAAGAGCGACGTTACCGCTGACCTCCCATGCCATGGAGGTGTATGCAGGGCACTCAGGGGCAGAGTTCGAGGGAGAGTACGCGGATTCCGAGACACCAGAGGGAGTAAGAGTCTTCCAGTGGTTGGAAAGATTCTGGAAGTCTGGCGAGATAGGCGTGGGGGTGCCAGTACGAGTGTAGCCATCAGGAGCGTTGGTGGCGGTAGGGTCAGTCTTGGGGCCGTATTCTAGGAAGCAAGATTAGCATGGTTCTTGATCATCGTTATTTGCAGCAGTGCTATGAGCTGCCTTTGCGTGAGCTCAACCCAGTGAATTGCCTTCTCTGGATGGTGTTTGGCTCAACACGCACGCCAGACGGCAATTTCGACAGGATTGGCCAAAACATAAAGAACAACCCATCACAAAGCTCTCATGTGGGATAACTCACGAATCAGTCCGTAGTTGTTAGACTCCTCAATCCATTCGTAGATCATAACACCGCTCCAGTACTGGGACATCTCAGAGCCGAAGATGGCGGCTTGGTCGTCGAAGGTTCTGGGCTTGGGAGTGTTGCAGCCAACCTCGGAGAAGAAGATGGGGATGTTGTACTCGGTAATGTTCTGGGTCAACTGCTCGTAACCAGACACCTGGTATGAAGATTCTCCACACCATTCATATGCGTTAAGAGAGAAAAAGTCAAGAGCCTCAGAGGCGTTGGTACCGCAAGCAAGGTAGTTCTGGAGGTTGGGACGAAGACTCGAAATATCGGCAGCAGAGTAGCCAACGGGGATGTTACGGTAGTTCTTGCTGTTGCGGTAGGCCTTCATGTCACGAGCGGCAGCCTTGACATAAGGGGCAGCGACTGAGCCGTTTCCAGTGGTGAGGACCTCGTTGCCTACAAAGAAACCGGCAGTGTTGTCGAACTGCTGGAACTCATCCATAACCTTGGCAAAAGCATCGTACTGGGATTCGTTCCAGTGGGGAGAAGTTTGCTCAATCTGAGTGTTGAAAGTGTCCAAGTCAACAAACAGATAAATCCCGGCGTCTGCGAAAGTCTTCATGCAGTCTTGGTGATCGGCATCCGGGTCCACGTGGTAGACGCGGATGGCGTTAGCACCCAGAGTCTTCATGAGCGATGCATCCAATTGACACTGGTTGTTGTCGATGAGAGGATCCTCAGGCACGAGCTGGTAAGCAATACCTGCATTGAATGTTAGTACACCATAATCGATTACTGAATCGAAATCACTCACCTCTGACGAAGTACTGGTTGCCATCGCTGGTGAAGAATTTGCTTCCCTTGACCGAGATCGTGGGAATGGCAGAGGCGAGTGCGGCGAAAGCGATGCCGCATGCAACACTGAGAGAAGAACGCATTTTGATGGAAATGTTGCTGCTGCACAAAAAAGAATCAAGCAGAGTAGACAGAAGGTTGTATGTCCGATAAGAAGAATTTTCGAAGGTTAATCGATGCCGTTGTTTGGACACAAAGACAAACACGAGGCAAGGGGTGGTTGCAGCTTCCTCAAACAAGAGCAACGAGCGAGTGAGCGAGTGAGCGAGTGACTACAGAAAGGAAATTCGAAAAACAGTCCGACGCGAAGGAAGAACAACAGGGACAGATCGAGCTCGTAGAAATAGAAAAAACCTGTCGGCTCCCACCTATCTATAATCCTACCTTAAGGTTAGTTCATATCCTAGCGGCGGTAAGGAAGGTGATCTGGCTCAGTCTGAGGGGATCCAGTGCAGTTTCATCGCGCAATCCATCCCCATGGAGAACCTGCAGATCATTTGCTTGTCAAAACGCAAGCATCCGACTCGAGTGCAGACAGAGATTACTACTATCTATTCGTGCGCCAATTGTCGGTCGCAGACAACAACACTGTTGCCTCTTCTCACTGCCGACAGCATTCTTCTGCGTTGAACTGTCGCCGCACAATCAACGAGTGGTCTGTGCGAAAACGGGCTTCCGCCAACAATCTCCTGAAAGTTGTTTGGACATCCAACTTTCAGAGCCGCGGCTGCGGCGCTCTTCTGCCGCTGTCTACGGTTTGCCTCCAGAGCAAACTTTCTGCCCATCGATCCTGAGAACAAGCTGACCTGCTTCGACACCCAGAAGCCGCGCGGTGTATGAGGTCTAGGTTTTGGGTCTCGAGGTGGCTACGCAAGCAGGCTTACTCCCACCAGCCATACATACACAAGCCACGCCTCATCAGCCACTTCATCAATTCAAATATGAATGCGCAGGGCCTCAGGCACAGTCAAAGCTGGTGCTAGCTGGCTGCAAACCAGCCTTCGCCCTGTTTGTCAGAAGGCTATGGGTCTCGGTGTCTGACTACACATGGCACGTGTCTGACACATTGAGTGCAGCTGGTTGACAGGACTGTCGTAGAGCACACACACATCTTCAGAAAGGGTTCGCTTTCTCGGCATGTCCACCAGACCTCGACAAGTTCTTTTGCCAATCAGGGTTTTCCCGTGAAGAGCAAAACCCTTTCGCAGAGCCTAAGTTTCGAGGAACTGAATCGGAACAGCGCGATATCTGGACTTCTGATGAAGTTAGCTCATCCGCGCGGCATCTCGAAAGGCAAGCACGTTCGAGTTTCTCGCTTGTGAGTGCGCGGTCTTCTCTCCAAGCAGTGGAGCTGGCGCAGAAAAAGTTCACAGCAATATCAAGACCGGCTGATATCTCGTATTTATTGTACCTGCACTCGGGAAACTGGAATAATAACCTCGGCGATGTCGGCAAATCGTGTTGACTATGGTCGGTGTAAGCAGGAGGACCATCGCTAACAGCGGCCAGTAGTCCTTTCGTCTCCTATCCGACTCACTGACGGTTGATCCCCTCATGCCTGTCGACTTTACCCCATGGGCCTCCATCCTCCACGTGTTGGTGCTTGCAAAGTCAAAAGAGATCAGCCGGTAGTTATTCCGCAAAGCAAGAGTCGCAAAGGCTGAGACAGAAAGCCGGCTATGTTCGTGGACTCAGGTTTGTCCGGTCTAGACGAGTCGCAAGCGCCTCAAACATGGACTTCCAACCTCTTTGACTATGCGGGGCACATTACATAGATTGATCGGCCGAAGAGACAGAAAGAAGGGTCCAGGTAGGTTGCTAGAGGCAATATATAGGATGATGAACAGCAAGATACGTCGTCGACTTCAAACGGTTGCTCATACGGGAAACAACAACGCTACAACTGTATCAGATTCGCATTGAATTTTTCCCCATGCCCATCTTGGAGCGGGCCGACATGGAGGCTCGATGCTTCCAGCCTGCCTCCACAGTTGAAACCGTCTGCCAGATTCTGAAGCCACCTCGTCAGGAAGCTTGCCGAGGAAGAGCCAGCTTTAACCGTCTTTGAGCCGAGGCGGTAAGACGCGGTGAGACAGCTTCCACAATCGGAGGACTGTCTTCCGGCATTGCCAGAAGCAGCGAGCTGTGAAGGGGTACGCTCCGGTTGGCTCTCGAGTAAGGAGAATGTGCATGCCAGCAAGGCATCTTTGGCTATGAATTCATTGTCAAGCAATCTCCGAGCGATTGTGTTTACTCCTCGAGATAATCACTGTTCCGAAACATTTTCGAAAAGCAACAAATGTCTTTGAACGGTTGGTCCGCAAACGCTACTAGTCGCTTTCCTCGAGTCGCGGTCATGTGTCAATGTGTCCATGCGTTAGGACTATTTCCGCCGGTGAAGAGCCACGAGAGCCCTGACGAAGAGGTCATGAACCCTTGAAGCATGTTCACATGAAGCCAAAAGAGCTAATTTTGATTCCAAGGTTAAGTATTGGCGCTAAACGGTCAGCCAGGTATATGTATGATGGCCGCCCTCGCTCTCCCTCTATCAAGGTTTCTCTCGTCTGTTTGGTGTTTATCGTGTCCCCTTGGTTTCAACACACTCACCACACAAGATGCCTTCCACAACATCATGCTTGTCGTCGCCTAATACGACCCCATTTCTCATCACAGTACAGGATGCTATTCTGCTTGAAGACTCGGAGGGCTTCAGCATTCTCCGTGATCACCTTTCGGTTGAATGCTGCAACGACTTCTGCAAGGATCACGAAACAGATGTCACAGAGGACCAACAAGCCTGGATCCTCATGAGAGATATACTCCATGCTCTGCTCGCACCTGTTGTAGCACTACATGATCATACAACAAGGGTCGCCCAGAAGTTCACCAAGGCTACCAAACCGGAGGACATCGAATTTGCTTTCAGGAACAAGGGACGCAACGCGTTTGTTTGGCTCACATCATTCCTGGCCGATGACGAAGACTGGTGTCTCAGCAAGAACTGTCCTGCGTGTGTAGTCCAGCACGCCTTGGATGCCGAGTTTCAGATCCGCCTAATGGCCGCCGCATGTTTGCTATCCTGCGCAAAGGGCCCGGAGCCTGGCGATGGGCCCACCCTTCCCTCATTCGACTTCTTCCTCCGTTCCCTTCGTGATGCCCTCAAGGAAGACGAGCTATGGGGTCCGGACTACTACGAATACATTGAACCCAAGGCGGAGGATCTGAACATGGGAATGCAGGACTTGATGCGCCAATGTGAGAAACTTGAGCTGGCCATGACACCTCCCGGAACCCCAGAGGATACACCGCTTCCCTCATTCTCCTACTTCTCTGAGCGCAGAATGTCCCTCATGACACCGACCAAGACGATTTACCCGAGAAGACAATCAGTGGTGCCGGGCATCACTATCAAGCGCTCCAAGTTGGCCAAGGTTCAAATGAAGATGGCGCAGGAAGAGGAGCAGTGGCTTCAGTCTTTCGTCCAAAACGCCTGGCAAACACTCAACCCTTTCCAAATCCAGATGCCATCGATGAACACAATCGCGCGCCGCATGTCGCTCGTTGCAGGCCCCTGAATGAGATAAGCGGCTTGCTTTTCCAAGAAAATGCATCACTGTTTTCTGGAAGCCCCAATGCAAATTCTACAAGCCACAGCCGGGACGGCATCGCCCAACAAAGCCACGTCAAGCACGTGTATGGCCGACCGATGTTCCGCCGTGACGGCATGCCGAAGGATACCGCGCGGGTTGGTTGAATCCTAGCCTTCCCAATTATTGATGAAGCCAATAGTTGGTTTTACATATTTCCTTCAGATCGGAAGAAGGAGAAGGAGGCTGGAGGAAACAACAGAATGGCGCTGGCTGTCTTCGGACATGGGGAAATTGCTGGGAGAAGGGCCGGCTTCGCAAATCGGCTTTCTCGCCAGCAACCAGCGGCCGAGTCAGGAAATTATTCCCGCTACGACTCCAAGCACGCCTTTGGTGGTTGCGAATCAAGAACGTTCACATGAGCACGGGTTGTTCACTGTGAGAAAGTCGTCCAGGCTCAAGACGGCCAGACACTCTAATGAAATGCTACAAGAGTGGCATCATACAGTACGCGGCCGACTCCATAGAACTCTATGTCGGAGTCGGTCTGCAGATAATAACACTTTAATGACATGAACAATCTTATCCAGTCTGCTATAACCTTTTCTTTACCCGTGAACTTCCTTTACACTAATCGATATCGACGATCGGAATACCTACACGATGGGTACTCGTAGAGTGCTCGATAGCTTCGATAGCTCGAAGGTGCTCAGTCTTGGCATGTCTGCCCCGCAAGCAAGCAGCATCATGAATCTCAAAGTCACAAAAAAAAGTGTCCGAAGCACCAAGCCACACTTGAAACCGCATGAACTCGACCCTCCGGTCTCTGACCTCAACAGCGAGCTCCCTCTTCTCACGATCCTCTCTCCCAGCCTTCAAACCCCTCACTCTATACACCACCACACGCCGTGGCACATCTCGCCGCGCCAGACGAAAAAAGATGGGCCTCCCAGAGCCAGAACAAACACCAGACTACACCAACTGGAGCGCTTCCCAACTACTCAAACGCATCACAGACCTAGAAACACAACTCCGCAACAACCGCATCGTGCCCGTCACCGACCCCTTCGTCACCGCAGCTCTCCCGCCGAAGAAGAAGCAAAAGAAAGATCGACCTTTCGATGCTAGTCGCTATAACACCAGACGTATTGCGTTGAAGTTTGCGTATCTGGGGCAGAGGTATAATGGGTTTGAACATCATACTGGAAATAAGACGCCATTGCCTACGATTGAGGAGGAGTTGTGGAAGGCGTTTATGAAGACGAGGTTGATTTTCCCGACCAGAGGGGCGGATTTGAAGGAGGGAGAGATCGATTGGGAAGGAACGGATTATTCGAAATGTGGAAGGACGGATAGAGGTGTGAGTGCGTTTGGCCAGGTCATTGGTATCCGAGTGCGAAGTCTGCAGCCCATGCCCAAGGAACAATCAGTACAGGAAGAAGAGCAGGGAGACAAAATGCAGGGAATAGAGGGCAATGCGAAAGAGCAGGGAAGCAAAGAGGACAAGAAACCAGAGTCGAAGCCCTGGGATCACATTCGCGACGAACTACCATACATTCAACTTCTCAACCGCGTCCTCCCAGAAGACATCAGGATGCTAGCCTGGTGTCCCACCCCTCCCACCGACTTCAACGCCAGATTCAACTGCCGCGAGCGTCGCTACCGATACTTTTTCACTTCACCCGCTTTCGCACCAGTCCCAGGAGATGCAGGTCTGCTGACCACAGCAACAGGCAAGACGTTAAGAGAAGGATATCTAGACATCGAAGCCATGAGAGATGCGGCAAAGCGATATGAGGGACTTCATGATTTCCGGAATTTCTGCAAGGTGGATCCGGCGAAACAAATTTCGAATTTCGAGAGAAGGATTTTCAAGGCCAGTATTGAGGAGGTGGACGTTAGTCAGGCGCCTGCTGGCTTCATCTCGCACCCGGCGTTTGCGCAGAGTGTGGGTGCTAAGAACCAAATGGGTGGACAGGGTGATATGAGCATTCCAAAGATCTACACGTTTGATGTGAACGGTTCTGCTTTCTTGTGGCATCAAGTACGCCATTTGGTCGCTGTCTTGTTCTTGGTTGGTCAAGGATTTGAGCCCCCGTCGATCATCTCAGATCTGTTGGATATGGAGAAGTATCCAACGAGGCCAAAGTACGAGATGGCAACAGATGCTCCATTGGTCCTCTGGGACTGCATCTTCCCTGATCATGAAGATATCGACCAGAGTAGAGAAGACGCAATGGAATGGGTCTATGTAGGCGAAACCGGCGGCCGTGAAACCAACAAGCGTCCTGAGATGGACGGCGGAGACAGCAAGTTCGGCAAAGGAGGCATCATGGATTCGATCTGGGAGGTCTGGCACAAGCGAAAGATCGACGAGATCCTAGCCGGCAGTCTGATGGACATTGTCGCTGCACAAGGCAAGCGCTCTCCTGCAGATGTGAAGCTAGCTCCCGTGGCTGAGAGAAGTCCAAGACTTTTCGATGGTGGAGACTGGCCTAGACCTGTAGGCACATACGTCCCTATTGCTCGCAAGCAAAGGATGGAGCCAGTTGAGGTGGTGAATGCCAGATATCTGGAGAGAAAGGGCCCATACCAGCCCAAGTTTATGCGCAAGGAAGATGGCGATGAGTAGATAGAAGCCATGACTCAAGATTTGGGCTCATGCAGACATGATCTTGCACCCCTCCAAACCTCTTCCAGAATCTTTCTCCTAGGAAGGATGCTCTGTCACATCTGTCAGCATTGAAAGATGTATGGAAACGTAGAAAGAAACTCACTGGGAAGACAACCACGACATCATGTTCACCCTCAACCACGATGGCGAGATAGAACCTCACTTCAAAGCCTTTGAAAGCCTCGTGAATGAAGATATCCTGAATCATGTTCGTAGGGATAAATCTCGTGGTAGCAGTACTCAGATACGTAGGACTACTCGTCGTCGTCTGTACACCCATTCCGCGGATCACCAGTAGAGATTCAGTAGTATAGCCTTTCCGGAAGATCAAGGAGAAGATTGTCAAGGTGATCGGAGCCAGATACATCCAGGATATGCAAGAGGCAGATGCATTGGATATTTCAATCAATCTTGAAGGTAAGAAGGTAGAAGCATAATCTGAGTGGCCCTTCCAACGTGGCGTTGCTGATGTATAGGCTTTTGCGATCAAGATGCATGAAAGAGATAGACCTAGTAGTATTCTGACGAGTCCAATGAGGATGCGGCGGATTTGTGCTGGGACCGAATTGTTTGCTGAGCGTGTCGACACCTTGTAGAGCACAGTTGTTGGCGATGGCCGCTTCACCGTCAATGTATTCCTCATGCCGTCTTATGAGTGGATCGCAAGTCAAGAATTGAAAGTGTGTTGCTAGGTAGTAAAAGTTGCTAGAGTGATTGTTTCGCGCAAACAAGCCAGCGTCGCATGACGAAGCACAACCCTGCCCCTCCAAAGCTACCCAACTTTCCAAAACTTCCCTCGTCCTTACGAACCACGTCACAGCATCAGAAAGATGCCGCCTTCACCTCCCCGAAACAGGAGTCGCTCGCGCTCACCCCCGCGCAAACCAAAATCATCAGGAGGGTTCCGCTGGAAAGACAAGGGCTCGCGCGCAAACGACAGCTTCAGCCGCGACTTTGACGACCGCAATCGCGATGATGCCGCCGCACCTCGTCGCTCTCCACCACCTCGCGACGATAGAGATAGATTCCGCGATCGCTCACCCAGACGCGATAACAACCGCGACAGCTATCGCCCCAGATCACCGAGACGGGATGACCGCGATCGCTACAGAGATGGAGGAGATAGAAGACGATCACCCAGACGCGATGACAGAAGCAGAGATGACAGAAAAGACAAGAGAAAGGAAGATAAGCCCAAGGAGAAGAAGGAGGACAAGGAGAAGAAACCGAAAGCTGTTGCTGCGCCTAGCCGTCAGGAACCGATGATTATTGTCAATGTCAATGATCGTTTGGGTACAAAGGCTGCTATTCCTTGCTTGGGTAGCGATCCTGTTAGTAAGTGGTTATCCGAACTCTTCATGTTGTGTTGATGGGATGCTGACTTTCTGTGTAGAAGCTTTCAAAGCTATGGTTGCTGCGCGTATTGGTCGCCAGCCGCATGAGATTATGTTGAAGAGACAGGGTGAGAGACCGTTCAAGGATCATCTTACCCTTGATGACTATGGTGTCAGCAATGGTGTGCAGCTTGATCTTGAGCTGGATACTGGTGATTGAAAGGGCCTCGGGATTACCGTCTTTCTCGACACTATTGCAAATAACATCCTGCCAACGACGGCTCTTCGCTGAATGCTGCTTCGAGTACTGCCGTCTCACTCGACCTGAAGCCGGGGGTTGGAAGCTAGGAGCCGGATCATCTTCTAAGGGAATATCGCATGCATATGACGGATGAGGGAGACACTCATGACACTCGTATACTCTTGCAAAAGCGGCCTATATTATGAGACTCCGGTTCTGCCAGTCGTCCTCAGAGCTTCGATAGCTTGGGAAGTGTCCATCGCTTCAATAAATTCAAAACCAAATCTTCTGATGCTAGCCTATGCTGCATCCTATTCACACAGCTACTTTCTTGACCAGATTGTACATCTGGAAACATTCTGCGCTGACATCTGCTCCAAGTCAGTTTTCAGATCAATGGTGCCAATACTGCGTACCGAGGTGGATGCTGCTGTTCCAGCTTGGTTTCTTGGAGCCCCACCATACGTCATACTGAGCATGGTGGTGTCGCTCCTCTTCATGTGTTAAAGACCTTGCAGCTCCTCGAGTTTAGAAAAGATATCTCTCTGCTTTACATATACTCGGTCCAAAATCACCATCGCATTTACTATTTGAAAGCCTAATCACAAACTCTATACCGTAAGCTTCCCAAGCCAACGTTCCTCCAGTGTCACATCCACCTAACACATCCTCCCAGACCAAAACCACAACCACAACCTCCCTACCAACATGTACTCACGCACCCTCCACCTCTTCCGTGCAACCCGCATCCAACGCCTCCAATCCCCCACCTCAGGCCCAACACCCACCCTCCGCCTCTTCAGCACCTCCTTCCCCCGCTCCATCAAAGAGGACAAGAACCGCTCCCCTGAAGAACTCGAAGCCGAAAAGCAAAAGCAATTGAAAGCACAGAAGGAGGGAAAGGCGCAATGGAATGAGAACTTGGCCAGCGCTGGAGAGGCCAGCATCACCGCGGATAAGCAGGAAGTCAAGGATCATGATAGTCACATGGAGGAATTGCAGAAGGAGACTGCTGGAAAGGCGGAGAAGGAACATCCTCATGGTAAGAAGGATTAAGACTCTAGTTAGGGAATTATGATGTTTTTCAGTTGCCTGCTGGCGGGCGTATGATCATGAATTGCCATGTCGCTTTCTTGAGTTCCCGTGTTTAGTTGCTGACCACGCTCTGCTAACATGGCAGCCACGTGTGTGAGATTCTTATTTGGCACCGGTGAAAAGTGCTTCAACAACATCCGATATGGTCTAGTGGCTAGGATTTCTCGCTCTCAAACCGTCTTCGCAAGAAGCAACTAGGTCCGAGGAGGCCGGGGTTCAATTCC
>JGI24891J29808_1000531_pt1 | contig 19116 bp, 18 predicted proteins | sample FreactcultuFSWF8_FD_29808 | JGI IMG/M metagenome (IMG submission 29808) | reverse complement strand
AGATCCCCGTGGAGGGTGCTGCATTCTATCTGGGCCGTTCTCTCTGCAGCGCTTCTCATCATTCTCATACGAATTCTTATCAAATTCATATCAAAACTCTTCTTCAAAAAAAAAAGCCATCTGCATCTCCCGGGTCCCGAAATTGAACGCACCCTCCCCCCAAAATTGAATGCCCGAAAAAAATGTTCCCGGTAGTTAGAAATCCCCAGATGGCCTCTTCCACCCCCGAGATGTCTGTGATGTGTGAGCAGGTATTTAGTCGCAAGAGCCTTGGCTATATATGGTCTAAGCGTAATGAGATCGACCCTGGACAAATGGCGATCATTGGTGCATTGTATAACAATCGCAAGAAGGGCTCTATCAAGGGCTCAGTTCGTGTAGAGTACAAGTTGGCCCGCAGTATAGTCGGCAAGTTGGGCTATGGTCGCCTCTACGGCACTCGTGGCTCTCTTGAGACTCTTGAGCGTGAGATCCGTGGAACTCTATGTGAGGAGTTCTATCACGACATTGATGTAAAGAACGCACACCCTGTGATCCTTCATCAGTACGCAAAGACGAAGTATTCTCGTGAAATGCCCGCAGTAAAGCAGTATTGCGACAATCGTGATGCGTGTCTGAACGCCATCAGTCCCAATAGAGATGAAGCTAAGACTGCATTCCTAAAGGTGATGTATGGCGGCAAGTGTGAATACCCCTTCTTAGCCAATTATGAGAAGGAAGTCTCTTCCTTTGCTCGTATGCTAGGGGCTCAAGAGGAGTATGCTGAACTGGTCCGGCATTTGAGAAAGCAGGACAAGAATGTCTATGCCTCCCTTCTGGCCCTCATCCTGCAGACCGAGGAGCGCCACATAATGCTGGCGATGAAGTCGTCGCTTGAGAAGCAGGGTTGGTCTGTGGATGTACTGGCCTATGATGGCGTGATGGTCCGTAAGAAGCCCGAACTCAAATTAACTGATGAAATGTTACGTGAGGTTGAGAAGGATATTCTTATAGCGACTGGCTATGTGGTTGAACTTGTTGATAAGGCCTTTGAAAAGTACGAGGTGCCTGCCGACGCTGGTGAAATCGTCCCTAAGGTCTCTATGGAGAAGTACAGAGAAACCAAGCAACGCTTTGAGGAGAATCACTTCTACTACAGCGAAAACAACACGATCGCCGAGGTTGCAAAGAATGGAACTCTAAAGTTTATGTCGCTCGAGCACGCTGCAACAAAACTGAATGGATTTGATTTCATACATAGCACCACCAATCTAACCGACCGCACGCCCTTCCTCAGCCTCTGGCTCAAGGACAGCACCCGTCGCTCTCACAGCATAATAGATCAGAAGCCGAATGATGAGGACCCCGAGGTGTACTCGCCCCCTATCAAGTTCAGGTGGGAAGAGTTTAAAAAGTGTTCAAACTGTAAAAATGACCCCATAAATAATGATGCAGAAATCATCCAATGCTTCAACGACTTAGTCCTTCTGGCGGCAGGAAAGAATGAAGAGATCAAGACCTTCATTGTTTGCTGGTTGGCCCATATTGTTCAACAGCCGTTCAAGAATCCCCTGTCTGCCGTAATCCTAACAGGTAAGGAAGGGTGCGGCAAGGATACGCTCGGCGACTTTATGTGCGAGTGGATTGTCGGTGATAGTTTCGCTTTCAATTACGAAAGCAACGACCAGTTCTGGGACAAGCACGATTGCACCCGAATGGGCAAGTTCTTCGTGAAAATTGAAGAGGCGAATGGATTTCTAAACAGACAAAACGCAGGCCGAATGAAGTCCATCATAACATCCAGAACTCTCACTGTAAATCCCAAGGGCGTTGCGGGCATCACCACTGCAAACTATAATCGGTTTATGATGACAACCAACGATGGAACGCCCGTGAAGTGCGAGGAGGGTAGCCGTCGCTTTATGATCTCAGCGTGCTCCTCTGAGAAGATTGGAGATGTGGCCCATTGGAAGAAGGTGCGAAAGACACTCTTCAACCCTGAGGGCGCAGATACCATCGGCAACTACCTTTCAGAGTTAGACCTCAGCGACTTCGAGCCGACGGTCTTCCCCAAGAATGAGTATATGGACCAACTCAAGGAAAATGAGAAGAGCGCAGAGCAACGCTTCATCAAGGCGTGGGATGGTGCAGAACTTCGAGTCACTGAACTCTTTGAGAAGTACTGTGAGTTCTGTGCTGCTAATAAGTTGAACGGAGTCCCAACAATCAGTGGGTTCGGACACAAACTCCTCCCCTTCGTGCGGGACAGGGAAATCTTCAAGACTACTAAGGATAATCTTGCTTACTATGCGAAGCCGTAAGGTGTTCATCAATGATTGCAATCATTCTGAGACGAATGTGAGCATTTGCAAAATCGTGTTCCTTTGTTAATAGCTCGTACTCATAGGAGAGTTGATGTCTTACTTGCATCACTCTTGAGATCATTACATCCTTCAGACTTGCTCTGAATATTTCCATCTATTTTGGGTTTATTTATTTTACCTTCAATTATCAACTCACCCCCTTGAACCCTTGCACTTTGAAAAATCATTTCTTTTTCAAAATACAATGGAACACTAATAAAAACTTTATTAGTAATTGTATGCACTACTTTAACATCTCTTACGTGGGACATTGCTACTTGGGCAATTCGTCGGACATTATTCATCTAAAAGGTGTCCAAATATTAAACTGACATCATCATCTACTTTTTTCGTACGAAACGATTTCTTATCAAAACGAGTCTTTGGAATGTTCCTGAACCGTATTGAGTGCTCCGTAGTTCTATAAAAAAAGTTCTTCTTGTGTTTGTTTTGAGTGATTTCATTGTAAATACGAGCCGCTTCGGCAATGCCCAGTTCTTTATTGATCACAACTGCTTGTAAATAAAGTTTTTTATCCATCTAATAGAATGGACCAAAATTCTTTAGCATCAGGAGGCGTAGGTGCTGGTATTGTAATAGGTCTTGGTATCATTTACAGAATCTATTTAGCAATCAACCATCATCGTATTAAATCCACCTGTATGGGAAAAGAGATTACTGCAAGCATTGATATTGATGAAACAACTCCTAAAAAAAATACTGAGACTTCAGTAGATGTCCCAGGAACCAGAAATACTACCAATTCCGTCGGAGGAACTACCCGAGGACAAGAAGTTCAAGAGGTTGCCCCACAGTAAGGTGCTCTTCAAGCCCCCTTTCACGTGTTGCATCGTCGGACAGATTGGGGGAGGCAAGACCAGCCTCGGCTATTCCCTACTCAATGATCATTACAAGAACTATTTTGATGAGGTGGTTGTTCTATGCGGTACTATGGATTCCAAGTCTGCGTGGGAAAATATGAAACAAAAGAAGATTGTTTTTCTGAATGCATTCGATGAAGGTGATTTCAAACAGTACATCAGCCAATTAGAAGCAGATCAAGAGGAGCGCAAGGCCAAGGGTAAATTCCCTATTCGTGTCTGCCTTGTAATGGATGATATTGTATTTGAGGGTTTCAACAAGAACCGTGCTGGTATGATTGAGAAGTTGATGATGACGTGTCGCCATTACTTCATTAGTATCATCTTGATGCTACAGCACACAAAGCAAATCAGCCCTGCGATGAGAAATCAGATTATGTATTATTGCTTATTGAGACTATCGGCAAACGATGCCCGTAAGGTTGCAAATGAGCACGGAAATTTTCTTACGGACGACCAGTTCTTGGCGTTGCATCAAAGCATTATGAAAAAGGGGCCACACGAATTTTTGATAATAGATTACAAGGCCCCGATTGAGGATCGCTTTAGACATCGCTTTACGAAGATTTTAAAACTCAGTACTGATAAGAATGAAGCACCAGAAGAATCGCAGTGAGACTGCAGGACAGCGTGGATTACAGCATTTAGTGAATAGCCCTGCATCACCTCTTACGCCCGAGGGACTTCACGCTTTCCGACTTATGAAAAAAGCATCTGGTCTTTCTGTTCAAGAGACAGTGGAACATATCGGAAAACGAGGCAGACAACCGAAGGCTACGGAAACCGATAAAGCAAAACAAGACGCACGACTTGAAAAACTGAACCCTGAAAATTAAAATAACCATTTTATGTATAATGCCGAACCCGTCCATTCACTCAGGAGTGAAGTTAAGCGAAGTTGTCCCTGGCTCGCTCGACCACGTTTCAGGTGTAACGTCTAGCACGGCGCTTGTGCAGCGCAAGCGCCTCCGTCTTGTTCCCCAGACGGCGGCCACAGCCAATCCTTCCGACATCATCAACTTCCTGATTCAGGACCCTGGTATGCTCGACCTCCAGTCTGCGGTCTTCCACGCCAACATCGTCGTAACGGGCACGAACCAGACGGGTGTCTGTACCATGGATGATGGCCCGAGTTGGCTAAGACAACTCGTCGTTCAAGTCGATGGCCAGAACCTTGAGACCCAGGACCGTGTGAATAAATGCACGAATATGGAGACATATATGACGGCCAGTGCATCCCTCTACAACCGCGCGCTCTCCTTCGCTGGTTATTGGAAGTTCAACCCTGATCTCAAGGCGATCAGTGGAGCGACAACGGCGAACGTCTGGTGCGACGTATCAGGCAACGCCGCCGCTGCGACGAGTTTCTACTCCACGGCTACTTATGGCTATGATGTTGCTGTGCCGCTCGGCCTTGTTTCGCACGTCTTCCGCTCAGAGAAGATGTTCCCGTCTCGCTTTGCGAATAATCTGCTCATCCAGATGCAGCTTGAGGCGGCGGCGCAGGCGCTCTTTACGATGGGCACTGCGACGGCGACCAACTACCAACTGACGAACATCTATCTCGAGATAGATTCAGTGACGCTCAACCCTGCCTTTACGGCGTTCCTCCAGGATGCGGTTATGGATGCGAATGGTGCTGGCCTCGTCCTGCCGTTCAACACGAAGATCTCAGCGCAGGGCCAGTCTCAGGTAAATAACGGTGAGAACACTTTTGTTGTTTCTCGTGCGTCTAAGAATCTTCGTCGTGTCGCCGTCGTCCAGCAGCCGGCAGTGGCGCTCGGTGCTTCAGGCACGACATACCCCGAGGTTTCTACTTTCCCCTCAGCCGGTTTCAATACCCGTGGCCAGAGCGGACAGACGCAGGGCCAGATCCAGTTATACATTGCGGGCCAGTACTACCCTCTGTTCCCGTGCCGTGGCTCTGCAGCCTATTGGGTCGCTCACCAGGCGTACAATGGACACCCGCTCACGGACACGGATGGCGGTATCGTAAATTACCGCACATGGGGCACGACTACGGAGGGTGCCTCATTAGTAACGAATACAGGCTCCCAAGCCCTCTCAGACCAGTGGATTTGGGCGTACGACCTCAGCAAGATGGTTGGAAGTTCAGACGGTCTTGAGAACGACGGTGTTGATTCTACGGGTAATGCTCAACTCCAGATTACCATCAAGACGGGTCCGAAGGAGAACGGACAGGCTGCTGAATCCTACACGCCGCTCGTTGAGATGCTGGGCACGAAGTTCCTCACGCTGGCGAATGGCGAACTCACCATCCAGGGATAAGCGATTTAACAATCCTTTTAAAAAATCTTATTCGTTGTTTAGTAGAACCACGAATGAGCACGCAAGGACAGTTCAAGATGAATCACGCCAATCAGCCAGATAGACTCTATCTGTCTTCTGATGATGCAATTGATGCTCCGATACCTCAAATTGTAAAAAATGCTGGCGACCAGAATTCTTATTCTGGCTTCACAATCAATCTACAGCAGCCCATCATCAAGTGCAAGGGTGTTCAACTCGCATCGTTTGTTCAGACGAATACACCTGGCGATGGCCCTTGTATTCCTGATTACATCGCCAGTTACATTGGGTTTATGTATTACAAAACCGCTTCGCAAATGACGACGGTTGTAGGACAGTCGGCAAATCTCCATGTGCTGTATCTACTCGCTTCCACAGCAGCCCCTGATTTAACCACATACGCTTCAAGCAACGGATACCAGAACCGCTATTTTTCATCTTATAGTGATTTTGTGGGCGTTCTCAACAATGCTGCAATTGACCAGGGTTCATCAGGAACGCCTGATGTTCAGTTCTTCTATGATTCTACGACTCGTAAGATATTCTTTGCTGGGCAGGACAGTACTAAGTATTATGTACCAGCGGGCTACGACGACCCGAATGTACAAGCGCTTATCCCCACTCTTGTTGGTAATCTGAGCCCTATTCCTTATGGATATACGCTCAACACTCGTGTTGGATTCAATAACAAAGTAACAGATCTCACGCAGCAGAAGGTTGGTGTTACATGGGTAAATCTTGCTTCTATTAATCTGACCTTTACAAACGGCATCATTCCTGGTGGCTATCCAAATCTTGTGAGGACGACCTCAGTAACCCTGAGAACCAATTTCAACTATCAGTCGAGCATTAACTCTAAGGACAATCGTGATGTGCTGGCGGTTGTACCTTACTCTGTCCCTTTCCTTGGTGTGAATAATTTCCAATACACGCTCAATCATTATCTGACGAATGTTCCCGAGACCATACAACAGATTACCATACAGATGTATGATGACGCAGGGCAACCACTCCCTATGGGGAATAATGTGGATACATTGGTAGAGATACATTGCTCCTACGGAGGAAACCAGGTCGTACAGTAAATGAAACAAGGACATTAAAAAAATAGTGTCTATTTAGAAATGTCCTTGTTGTCTTGGAATCCCTTAACAGCCACTGGGAGTGGCGGTGGCGCAACGCAAACTCTTGTTCTTTCAAACACCACTCTTTCTCTCGTCCCTAATGGAGGGAGTGTAGTCCTTCCTACAACGACTGTCTCAAGTATTCAAGCTCTGAATGTTAGCACACTCATCGTGCAACAAGAGATTTTTATGCCGAGCCAAGTAAATCCGAATATTCAACTTATTAGCACTGGACAAATTGTTGCAGGGCTGAGATTGGATACGCCTTTAGTGACGGCTTTTACTGGCTCGTTTAACACTATGGGCACAACAACTGCAAATATTACTAATGATGCAACTATTGGCTCTGCAAAAATAGGAACAATTAGCACGAATTCAATCAGCACCAATTCTCTTACAGCAACCAATGGAAATGTATCAACCATTTACAATAATTTAACTAAAACAAAAAGAGTTCAATTCACTAATAACCCCAATTCAGGTCTTTCGTATGGCGCTGGATTCCAAGCAAATGCAGGACTCAATGGTTCAAATACAGTGATGTTTGGACACAATGACCAACAATCATTGAATACTCAATTTGAAGTGGATGCGGATTTAGTACAATATCCCAACTCTATTGCGGTATTTCCAAATCTAACCAGCGACAATTTACACATCTCTTCTTTCATCCAAATGTCCAATGGGTCTAATATTGCAGTAACTGGTGCAACGCTGACGTATGGCGGGCAGAATATTACGACAGGTAACCAAGGCAATGCAGCCAACTGGGCCCAATACCCAGCCAATGCTGGATACATCAATTTTAACAATGGGTCTCTTAACAATATTAATGGAATTTCAGCACAAGCTGGAAACATTGATTTATTAACCAATTATCAACAGTCTCAAACAAATGTGAATATTGGTCGTTATGATGTAACTCTGTTTCCGCCGACGTATCAACCCAATGTAAATGTTGGTGCAAATAACATCAGCTTACAGGCTGGTGTTTCTCTTGGGCCTGATTCTACTGCTGGATATTTCACAGGAAATAGCATTAATAATGATGTATATCCAGGCGTAGCAAGTGTTCTTTATCTGAATAATGTAGATTCACACTATCGTATTGTAGCACACGGAGGTTTTGATATTCCTGCAGTGCCCAATCCTTTATGGCCTACCATTCCTCCACAGTATCTAAGTCCAGGTGTTGCAGGTGGCCGCGGCATCATTGAATTAACTGCCTACAACTCATATATTGCAGGAGTAGTTCCTAATCCACTCAATCCAGGTTTAATTAAATTGAACGCATCCTACGTGTATATTGGAAATGACAATACACTTCCTTTTGGAACATCTCAAGAAGTGGATATACAAGCATCCCTTGTAAATATCATTGCAGGAACCTATTCATTGCCCAACTTGTTTGGTATTACAGGTCTGAATGTTCGTTCCAGAAACGGTGTAACCATCCGCAACTTAGACTACACCTCAAACTATGATTCCAAACTCTTCGTGCGAGAACTTTGGGGACAAAGCATTTTACCTTTGGACGGTGGAATCATCACGGATCGCAATCTCTACATACAGGCACAGGGCAACCCTGGTGTAACAATGAGCAATGTGAAGACGATTTATGGACAAGACCAATGGGGTTTCAATGGTGTTGATATCATCAACCTCAATACTGCAACAGGCAACTATCCCAATGCAATCACAAGCAACCTCTCTTCCTTGCAGGGCCAAATCAATGCGCTAAACATCAGCACAACAGGCGGTGTCTCAAGCCCTGCGCTCTGGTACAAGTTCCCTGCCCTGTCGACTGTAACCCTCAACCAAGGACTTGCATTCAATAACTTTGCAAGCCCAAGCCTAGCGCCAATTCAGAGCTACAATGGAGCGATCTTCACTGATTTCAATAACCAATTGAACACGCTGGGCATAGGTAGTCTTGCCCTTGGTTTAACAGGGGGCAATTCGCTTTCTACACTCATTACACCTTTGTCGCAAGGCGGCATTGGAATCTATAAAATAAATAACAATACAGTTCTTGGCGATATTGCCGTTCAGAATGTCCTTTTTAACAATATTTACCCACTCTATGTCTCCACTGGACAACTGTATTTCAATGGAAGCACATTGCAAAGCAGTAATGTGTCCCCCACAATAATTTCCAGCGTTCTTACATTCTCTTCATTGACAGTTTCGTCCATTTATGGAAATCCAGATTTATCATTTACTACTACCTCAACCCTCAAACTTGCTGGAAGCAATCTCAATCTTGCTGCAAACGCAATCGCAACAAACGCATCAACAATCATTACAACCACAGACCAGTTTAATGCGCAAACCACAGGAAATCAAAGCCAATTTTATTTGGATAAGACTCAAGCGTATGTGGGCGGTCCTCTCATAGGCATTAATGCGGTAAGTACCCTCTCCATAGCGGCAGGCACTTCTCAAATCAATGTAAATCCTGATAACATTACAGTTGCCGCTCAAAAGACACTCAACATTGCGACGACAAGCACCATCAATCTCACTGCTTCTCAAAGCACAGGTGGTGGTTCGCCAACCACTCTCAACTACACAAGCCCTGGTACTTATTCTTGGACAGCCCCTGCTGGCGTGACATCCATCGATCTCAATATGACTGGCGCTGGCGGCGGTGGCGGAGATTACACAAGCGGAGGTAAGGGCGGATATATAAGCGGCACATTGGCGGTTGTCCCTGGCGTGTCTTATACGATTGTAGTTGGTGGAGGTGGCGGTGGCGCAAACTCATATTCTCCTGGCGCAGGTGGATATGGAGGAGGTGGAAGTGGCGGCTCAGGGTATTATCAAGGAGGAAGTTCAGGAGCGGGCGGTGGTGGTGCTTCATACATTCAAAATGGCGGAACGCTACTCGCAGCAGTAGGAGGTGGCGGCGGCACGTGTATGGGTAACAGTTCTTCCGCAGGCGCAGGTGGCGGTTCAACGGGTGGTAATGGTGCTAATGCTGGATATGGAGGCTCTCAGAGCGCAGGCGGCACAGGATTCACAGGATATGGCGACGGAAACGGCTCTTATTTACAAGGAGGCAATGGAAACTATTATTATCAGGGCGCTGGAGGTGGTGGTGGTTATTATGGAGGCGGTGGAGGTGTTGGTGGCGGCGGCGGTTCGGATTACATTGATTTGCTAACTGGAACTGTAACACAAAGCCCTGGTGGAGGTGCTAATGGAGGCGGGGCCAATAGTGCAGGAGCAAATGGAACTGTCTATCTTTCTTACACAACACCGCCAAGTTTAACTGGTGCTATCAACCTCATATCACCAAGTATCAATCTGACTGGCGGACTTACAATCAATGGCGTTCCTTATGCGCTCCCTTCAAGCATCTACATCTCAACATCGTATGCTGTTCCTGCAAACATTACAGTCTCAAGCATTACAATGCAAAGCGCAGCAGGCTCTCCTCAAGGCACTATTAATTTCCCTAAAGCAATATCAGGGCTTGCTTCTTTACAAGTACAAGGCAACGCAACAAATGCGAATGGATTTTTATCTGTTTTAGATGAAAATCTCAACTTTAATACTTTCCAAGCATCTGAAACCGTTTTATTAGGAAATCAAAGCCAGTCTGCATCAGGTGGATTCGCATCTATTTTGGGAGGCAACAACTATCTCAAAATTAGGACCATAGACAGTGCAGGAATTCCCACTAACTTTGTTGAAGGCGCAAATTACAAATTTGCCCTTAATAACATCAGCAGCGTGAATGGTGTGCCCTATATTCCTTATACGGGCGGTGGTGGTGGTGGGGGTGGTGGCGGCGGCACGAATAACTTCTCAACGCTGATTGCGAGCGACTTCTGGATTAGTACACCTGGCGCAAATACGATGAGAATGGAGATGGGACTTCCACCATTTGGAGGTTCTGGATATCTACCTAATTGCCTTACAATGACAAATCAAAGCGCTGGAAACTCATTGAATACAGCAGATTTAGCAGTAGGAAGTCTCTACATTACACCTTATGTGGGTGTCGCAAATGCGACTCCTTTTGTAATACAGCGTGGTGGTGCTGATTTGAATATGTTTTCACGCAACTACAATGGTACATCATTACCTGGAACGCTCTATACAAACTTTAACAACATTGTGATGAACACAGGGACAAGTGTGGTTTCTATTAATCCCTCGACCATCAATTTCCCAAATGCAAATCTCAACATCAGCAGCATCAATGGACTTGCTCCTGGTTCTGGTTCTGGTTCTGTAAGTAACTGGGCTCAATATCCAGTAATAGGTGGAAGCCAATATATTGATTTTGGTGCGCAGAGTATTTGGCTAAAGGGTGTTGGAAATGCAGTTCTTACAAATCAATTAGGAACAAGCAATTTGCCTTTAACAGCCAAATACTTCACCGCATTTGACCCTGGTGGCGTTCCTGGCCTCGGCATTTTTGGTCTAGATGGCGAAGGTGTTCCTGCAATCTTAGGTGGCTATAGTTTGCCCACGCAGCTGCACGTTAGCACATTGCAGATCTCTGGGTCCAATGTTATTTCAGCCAATCCCTCGACCATCCTTGTGAATGGCTTTGATCCTGTGAGCAACTGGTACAATTACAACACAGCCTATTCTACACTCAACATTGCAATAGCGAATGATGGAGTAAATCCTTTTAGTAATGGTGGATCATTCCCTGCTGCGGGGTCTCCTATTACGATTGATAACATCAACGGACTCGCAACGACTAATATGAATATTTCAGACAGCACTGGGCGTTCATACCCTAATCCAACCCCTTTCCCAGGTCCTTATGGTTCTTACACTTTTACCATTCAATCCATTCCAAATGGTGGAACTCTCTACATTGCGAGTTATACATCACAAGGACCATCTTATTTCAGTATGATCAATAGCAGCGGAACAATCACCAATCTTGCATATTCAGGTTATACAAACCAAATCCTTGTTGGTGGGCCCTCATTTCAGTCTGGAACGGCTTTCATTCTTGACACTCGTGGAACAACTTACCCTAAGTCTATTTCAATCAAGAACGATACAACACAGGGTGCTGATCTCATTATAGCGTCCAACGCAACCAAGGGGCTACAAACGATGCGCATCTGGGAGAATGCGGCTGGCGTTCTGAATATTGACAATGGAGGTTCTGGTCTATCCATAAATGGAAATACAACGACAATTCCTAATATTGTTGCGACGAATTTGAATGTAACTACGATTGCGGCAACTGTAACAAGTAACGTTAGCACTGTTGCAAGTAATGTGATTTTTATGGATAGCGCTGGCCTTGCTAACAATAATGTGCTAACTGGAAACGCATCAGGACTTTTCTATAAGGGTTCTCAACTTGCATCTGCGACCAATGTGCAGACTTGGTCGTTATATAAAGCTCAATACCCAGTTGATTTGAACAACAATAAACTCATTGGTACTTTCTCCACAGTTGGAGCGGCAACATCCAATTATGCGATTGATTTATCTAACTTTGTGAATTACACGACAACACCAGCAGGCGCTACGACTTTTGGAATCCGCATTGCAAGTTCCAACTTAGTCTCCTGCAATCACTTTGCTCCTCAGATTTCACTCTTTACAGATTCTATCAATGGAGGCGGCGGCATTACTTCTTACGACACTTATGGTGGTATCTCTCAACCTTTCACCTTCAATGTAAATACTCTTACGACGAATGCGACTACGCTTACAGCCTCTAACGTTACAAGCGGCAATATCGCAGCGACTCTATTTACTCCATCTAACATTACACCTCCTGTTCTCAACACTCTAAGAGCAAATGTGGATACGATGTATATCAGCACATTACAGTTGGCGAATTATACAAATCCTAATAGTGGAAGTGTAATCACAGGATCTGTAAATATATCACCTTTGATTCAAAGTGGAATCAGCACACTGGGCGTGAAAGCATTTGGAAGTCCCAATTATTACACACCGATTGCATTAGACAAAGGCTATACTGCATTTGGAACTGTGTCTTACACTTACACAGGCGGCGCAAATCCTTGGGTTGAACTGTTCCCAAGTGTTTCAGTTACTCCTCAGTCCAGATTTGGTGTTCTAACAGGCACTTGGTCGTATTCAGGAACACCTGGCTCTCCAAACACATACAATGATATGCAAATAGGTGTAGGTGTATTTGGAGATAGCACAGAAACCAATATCTTTAGACAATTTTGGTATGGTGCAATTTCAGGAATCAATAGAAGTCCATATTCAATAAGTCTTGTTATTGATTTTACAACTATCCTTACAAATCAAGTTACAATCAAAATGAAGCCTTATGCAACACTTGCTTATACATTTACAAATTTAACCATTCGTTGGTTGGGTCCTGGTTCGTTTTAAATATTTTGTACAGTAGAATGGCCGGTCTTAATGCTTCAGGACTTTCATGGGACACGGCGAACAATGTATTTGCTCTTGGGACACGACTGCAAACAGTCGGCGGCGTGGTACAAGAGGCAATGATAATCTATCCTGGCGGCAACACTACGGATATGCTCAACGCAGTACCGCCCGCACCGTGCGACATTGTATCTGTGATGAATGTTTCAAGTCTTACTTTAACTGCATCGTCGGGTTCGAGCCAACAGCAGACACAAACAGCAACAGGCACATTCAAAGTAACTCGCACAGGGTACTATTGGATTTCTATTCCCAAGGTTGCTGGTACAAGTTTAGATTCTGGTCTTACTGGCGCTCAATATGCGGTACAACTGCGCATAGGTTCAGCAGCAAATTCTGGATTGGCGTATGATAGTCGCTTTTTAATGCCTGTTTATTCCAGCCAAGCGTTTAGTCTTAGTATTTACACCCCACTGACGGCAGGCACATCATACACGTGCGAAATCCAAGCACAACAAGAGGCAAATGCTTCACACGGCGGCGGCGTGTTTGCTTGGGGTTCAATCCTTGTCCAGCCCCTTGCCTTCCAGACTGCGACTGTTCCAGGAACGAGTTCCTTCGTGACAACCTAATCCAGGATTGGCGGTCCAAAAAAAATGTTTTTACCTTGTATAGCAATGTCCAGCGATGAGGAAATGTCCCCTAAGGTAGAAGCTAAACCGATTGAAACTGTAAAACCCAAAAATAAGGGTGGTCGTCCCAGGAATGACCCCGTTGATGTGGGAGACAAGGAGGTGATCCTCACGAAGCCCCCCAGGAAGCCCCGAGTGCTTACGGAGGAGTCGAAGGCGAAGATAGACGCAGGTCGTGCTAAGGCGCTCGCAACCCTGACGGAACAGCGTCGGCAAAGGGCCGCAGAGAAGGCGGAAATCAACAAGGTCGTCGAGGAGAAGAAGAAGCAGATTGAAGAAGTAAAGCTTGATAAAGCGCCCAAGGTTCGTGAGATTGATGAGACTGTGCTCAGCCTTCGTAAGGAAATGGAGGAACTCAAGAAGCAGTTGGCGCAACCCAAGGAAGAGCCCGCACCTCCACCCAAGAAGGAGCGCAAGGTAAAGAAGATAGTGTACGAGGACGAGGAGTCTGAGGAAGAGGTTGTTGTTCGGCGCCGTGCTCCGCAACCCAAAACCCCTGTGGACGCACCCTTAGAGGGCCGTGCTTTATTAGACCATCTTTTCTTTGGGAAAAAATAATATTGTCGTTGTAAAGTATAATGAGAATTCCCTGGGTACCCCTTGAACAAGGTGGCGGCGTTCAGCCTCCGACACTCGCAGAGCGCATTTTTGTAGGTGCTAATGGACAGCCCGATTACGGCACGGCAAAGAATCCTATCGAGCGCAAGGCATTCCAGAATCTGCCGATGCCTTGCAAAGATGCAATGAATATCTATGAGCCTAATCTCCACAAGGGTCCTCACAAAGGAGCTCGTGGTATGATCGGTTCTGGTCTTCGCCACAATCACCCTGAGGGCGCTGGTGAGAACTATGTAGATAGTTTTGTAACGCACCCTATTGCTGAGAACTATGAGAAACTCTTTGCAGGTCTTGAAGAGCAGAAGAAGGAGGCTGCTCTTGAGCGTGTACCGCAACTTACGCTTGAGATAGTGGCGAGTCGTGGTTTTACCAATCTTGGACTCAATGCTGATGAAGAGCGCATGAATAGTCTCAGAGACCGTCTGCGTTTTATGGGTGCTTCTGATGAGGAAATTGAAACGCAGTTGAAGGAAACACGGCAGAAGAAACTCCGTGAGATGGTTGGTCGTGAGATGATCCCTGAGCAGAGGGAACAACAGGCTGCAGATACATTTGCTAGGAATTTGGGCGTTCATCCTGAACAAACTTTTACTGGCGCAAATACATTTACTGGAACAAGAATCTTTCACGATGGAAACGTGTTCAATTTTGGAACACCTGCACCTGCTCGTTATGGAGTTCCTCGTGGTGGTCCTGATAATTCTGAATTTGTGCCTCCAGGTGCTCAAGCTGCAGGCCACGGCGTGTATTCCATTGAAGTTCTACCATCTGATGCTGAGCGTGTAGCACGAGGCAGGGCTGGTGGTAAGCCACAGGTACAGGGTGCGCCAGACCGCACGGCTGAGGCGCAGTTAGCAATGGTTCGTCGTGGTCCTGAGTTAATCGGCAGGAATGCCCAGCAGATACGCAGCCAGATTGAATTTGCTGCAAATGCGAGACGCATCTATGAACTCAATTTGGGTCGTTGGCTTTCCAAGAAAGCAGAATATGAGGAGAGAGTTGCAGCGGCAAAGAACTACAAAGAGAAGAGGTATCCTCAGACACAGTTACGCAAGATTAATGATGACATCTCAAATGCGCAGAACATTCTGGCTGCAATTGAGGCAGGTCGTAATATGCCGATGAAGCAGTTGCGTGGTCCTGGTCGTCCTCGTCGTGTATAAAATCTAATCGTTAAGAAATGAAAATCACTTTCAAACGATTAGTACATTCACCAATTGATGGTAAGAAGTGGCGTGTGCTCCTATTGGATGAGGACGGCAGGGAACGCCACGTAGATTTTGGTGCGACCGGTTATGAAGACTATACACAGCACAAGGATCCGAAACGCAAAGCACTTTATATGCTACGGCACAAATCACGGGAAGACTGGACCAAATCTGGTGTCTTCACTGCAGGATACTGGAGTCGTTATTTATTGTGGAATCGCAGCAGCATTCGTGCCTCCCTCGAGGATGTTAAGAGTAGATTCAGTCTCTAACTCTTCATCTCTCTGTATCCTAGCATATTCAGCCCGTGCCCTCTTGTTATTATCAATCTGATGAGCACGCACCTGCAGATTATGGGCTTTATCCCAGATCTTCTCCATCGGATCCGTGGGCGTAGGCTTTCCCAGGATCTCAACACCGGAAGCATCCATTACCTTACACGCCACCTTCTCCTCAAACTCATCGTAGTGTCCGCTGGCTATGGACAAATGGCTTTTCATAAAATCTATTAAATGCACCGTGTCTTCCTTGATCGGCACGCCGTACTCTTCGGCCAGTTTCTTCGGAAGGGGCAGACGGGCAAAAATGTCCGGACGCTGCTTCTTATACAGATCCAAAACGGCACGGTGTTCAGCGGAAAGTGTTTCCATTCTATTTTAACTAACTAAAATTATTCTGTGTCTAAATATGCGTCTCTATTGAAGATTGCCTCTTCTAAACTGGAATGGGCGGTGTTGAGAACAATCACTCCACGACGTTTGATTAATATGTGATACCATCCTGTCGATAGATGCTGGCTGATGTTCTTGTGCCCCGTGTTTGAATAAGCGCCTCGATTGATGGATTGATCCGAACGGTCCGCATAGCGTAGATTAACAACACGGTTGTTGGAACGGTTGCGGTCTATGTGATCAATTTCAGGTTTGTCTAGGACTGGCTGCAGGAAGGCCTCTGCAACAAGACGATGCACACGCATTGAATGCTTTGCCTTATCTTTCACGAGACAGACACTTGGGTATCCATTCGCAGGAGGCGTTTTCATCAGCTTCGTACGACCACACTTCAACGACATCACACGGCCTTCATTACTTACCTGATAAAGAGTCTCAAAGCCACGAACAGGGTTCCAGAGTTCCATTTCTATCAATGCCGTAGATTTTCTTTTCCAGTATAAATGAGCGACTGGCTTTTCTTCTGGCGATTGTATAGAATAAAAACAAAAAAACGAAGAGGCTCGTTTCCCCTTGATAATCATTCATTTTGGATGAAAGAGTCAGAAAAGGAGCGCAAAAAAAGCATTAGTAAATAGAATGAAGAAACTATGTAAGATATGCCTTGAAAAGAAAGAGTACAGTTTGTTTAGTAAGAATTGCGTGAATGAAGACGGGCTCTCGCACATGTGTAAGGAATGCTGCTCTGCTTATCGCAAGTTCTTAAGGGAAAAGCACAAGAAAGAGGCCAGTCGCTTGGTTGTTAAGACTGTGGGAGAAGACCGTGCTTTTTCTGTTTGCTTTGATTAGAATGGACAAGACACCTTTACCCAGTTTATTGATGAATCTTATTTGCAGTTATGGCGTTCAAGAAGTAAATATGGCTTGGGTTAATCTGCTTACGACATTAGAGTCCCAACTCCAAAAAGTGTTACATCCTGAAGTAAAACCCAAAACACCTGAACTTGTTTTAACGAATACACTTGATGTTCCGGCTGTTAAAGGTCCGCCAAAGCCCGTGAAGGAAAAGAAATGGACACCTCCTGTTCCTGTAGTTGCTATTCCTGAACCCGTCCCTGAAAAGGTTGTACCTGAAAAGAAGATGGCGGATCTCAACAAGAAGAAGATGCACAAGGAGACTGTTGCGAAGCGCAAGGAGATGCTCGAGGCACAGGGCATCAATGGTCGCCAATTACTAACGGCAGACGCAATGAAGAAATGGATTGATGATGGTAAAACCTATTGGGATATTGCCGAACAGACTGGCGTACCTGATATAGACATTTCAGTTCTTGCAAAGTCCTTTGGGCTACAGAGCAAGGTTTCAAAATTAATCGCATTCAAAAAGTAGAATGCCCTATCACATTGAAAAATCGTCTGGAGGCAAGCGCTTTCCGAAAGGCTACGGCATCGTGGTGAATAGCAAGACGGGCCAGCACTTTAGTCTCAAGCCCATACCGATTGCAAAAGCCGAGGCGCAGATGAGGCTTCTGAATATGATGGAAGGTCGCAAGCGTTAATAAAAAATAAACATTATATCATTAAAAAAAAATTGAAATTGTGTAGATATGCCTACTCATTTTCAACTTTCGTGGGTTCAAGCCGTTAAAGAATGGAATCAGAATCAAGCATTTCAAGAGGACATTTATGCAATTCCTAAGAAGGGCGGTGAATCTTATAAAGAAGTAGTAAGTCTTAGAGAAGAATTCAAGAGGCAGCATAATGCCCCACAGATTTCAGAAGCCAAAAAGGTCGAGGCTAAGCCTGAGCCCAGGGTTGAGCCAAAGCCTGAGCCAAAGCCAGAGCCAAAGCCAGAGCCAAAGGTTGAGGTAAAAGAAAATGAAGCAATCAAGGCTTACACAGATGCTCTAAAAGACAGCATTCGTAATAGTTCAGGGATGAGCCTGAAGGGGATGAGGTTTAGTCTGACAAAATCTGAAAACGAAGAAATGATGATGTTGGAAAAGCAAATGAAAGAGAGATCAAAAAGTATCAAGACACAAGATGATATTAAGGCTTTTAACAAAGAGCAGAAAAAAATCTTGGATAAGTTCAAAGATAAGGTACAGAAGCGGCACAGAGACGAAGAAACCAAACTTGCCGCTTTGAAAAGGGCATCTGATGAGGCCAAGGGAATAAAACAAGAACCTATTTTTGTACCTGAGGGCAAGATGTTCAGCATTGAAGATTCCATGAACTTACTTTCTGGTTTTGCAAACAAGGGAAAACCACCACCACCAGGCAAACTTGCCGAGATGACAAAGGAGGCTGAAAAGGCTGTAGATTTCATAGACGACTGGCGTTCAAGAGGCGAGGTCTCAAAACTTCCAGAACGAGAACAACGACAGGGATTTAACTGGTTGGCCTCTAAATATGGGGAACTCTACAAACTGGCTGTGTCCAAGGCGAAAAAAGTTGCGACAGAAGGTCGTCCATCTTTCAAGTCGGAAAAAGAATACAGAGATTTCATCCACATTGATTTTGCAGAGTATGGTGTAGATTACAAAGAGTTTTTCAAGGATGTTCTTTTTGCTGATACTCAACTCTATTTCTATTTACAGAAGAACGCAAATACAACCAAGGCACCATCTTACACTTCATCCTCAAGGGAGTTTAGAGATTGGTTAAAAAAACAATGAATATGTTTGGTAAGCAATTTATGTAGGAGCTCATATTAGATGATTCCCCTTGTTCTTGGTGTTGTATGTGGATATGCAGTGGGTTGCAAGATAGGATCAATTTTGTTTATGCTGCTTAGGGGATGATTTTAAAGAGTTTTGATATGAATTTGATAAGAATTCGTATGAGAATGATGAGAAGCGCTGCAGAGAGAACGGCCCAGATAGAATGCAGCACCCTCCACGGGGATCT
>JGI24891J29808_1000530_pt1 | contig 19226 bp, 21 predicted proteins | sample FreactcultuFSWF8_FD_29808 | JGI IMG/M metagenome (IMG submission 29808) | reverse complement strand
AACATGTTCAGTTTGCGATGTTGTGGTCATAAATATATACAATTGTTCTTTTCGTCCATCTATCTATTCTTACACTGAAATCGCCATCAAGAAAAATCCTCGTCTTCGGCATGACATTTTCCGCCGTTGATGGTTTTTCTTCTTCTGTTCACGCTCACTGCCATTTCCCCTCCTTCCTCCTCGCTTTCTCCTCCACTTTGACGACAATACCGTGTTTGAGCAAAATGTCCAATGTTGAAGTCTTGTCATAGCCAAGTTGTCGCCAGGCGAGATCTTTCTCGACCGCCAGACGGAAAGAAGAAAGGAAGGGGTGTTTGGCGGTGTAAGTTTGATGGGCCAGGAGGTCAGATTGGAGGATTGTGGGGAGAGGGGGTTTAGAAGGTCGAATTGGTGATGGTGATGGTGAGGTTTCCGTGGTTTCCTGGGTGAGAGGATCCATCGGTGAAATTGGTGATGTTGGTGATGTCGGTGGCGGAGTTGATGTGTTGGTGATGTTGGAAGTTGCGTAATCCGGTGACACTTCTGTAGGGGACGGTTCTGACTTCCAAGATGTGATTGGTATCGTTCCATCGATCCCCACAGCGACCTTTGCAGCAAGTGCCTTGAAGCGTTGATGTCGGCTCATTCCCTTTTTACCGCCAGTCTTGACTCTCTCGACACCCGACCCATCCACTATGACATCCTTCCTGCTCTCCGCAGGCAAAGCCTGTGCAAAACTCTTTTGCATCTTCTTCATAAAGCCATGGGACACATTTCCTGTGAGGCATGCATGTCTCCACACGACGCGTAGAGTATTATACGCTCTGCATTTCCAAGCGACCAGTGCGAATTGGTCGAAGGTGTCGCGATCAGGGGTCAGGTCCGTGATTGTAGCTTCCAGAGCGCGGACGGAGAAGGCCAAATCGCGGTATTGCGCGGCAGCACCGAGGAGAATATGCGTGGTGACCAGGTTCGGTTTGCGGTCTCTGTCGCCCAGCATCCGCACCATATGCAAACAATCCTCCAAGTTCCCAGATTCGATTAGTGAAGTGAGGATTTGATTGCAGGCCCGCGTGTCCAGCCATTCCTTACCTTCCCACAGTTTATCGTAGTGGTCGATAAAGTCGAAGATGGATTCTCCTCTGGCCAGCCATTCGGCGGCATCCCTTTGGGCTGTGATGTTGGCTATTGCGATTCTGGATGCTGGAGAGTCAAGCAGATGCCGAGACCGCATGGTGTTGATGACATACTTCACATTCCTCGGACTGAACTTTTGGATCAGATACAGCAAGGATGTCCAAGTTGTGACATCGGGTGCGACATTCCTGTCTGTCATCATGCGAAGGAGGAAGTTGTAAGAATGTAGGTCTAGTGCTTCAGAGGCGGAGTGGAGGAGGACGTTGAAGATTGCTGGGTTTGCCAGAATAAGAGATAGAGTTGGGGTGGCTTTTGAACGAATATCGATGAGGTCAAGGATGCGGCGAACTTCGGGAATTTTGCGGTGTTGGGTGAGGTACTGGAGGATTTTGACTGTGGCGTGCATGGATGCCCAGGGGATGATTTTGGGATCCACGTAGAGAGATGTCAAGCGCTCTGTGACAAGATCGATATGTGGTTGCGATGGTGGTGTTTCAGATCGTTTTTGGTGGCGAAGAGGAGGTGTGGTCGAACTGACGAGATCCTCGACGTAGCCAGCGAAATTAGGAATAGACCAGATCTTCGGTTCTCGGACCTTCGATAACTCTTTCGAGGCCGTACGGCGGCTACTCCAAACAGAACGAGGAGCAGCTTTCGTCATTGGAATAGACGTAGCAGTAGTCGTGTAACTACCCATACTGCCCTTGTCGTTCAAATCCTTATCACTCTCCAGCTGCACAGCTCGATCAAGAATCCCCTTGGCCAGCCTGATACTCAACACAGTCCCCGAGATCTCCAGCGCCGAAAATCTATCATCCTCATGCCCATCGCTTCTGGAAATTTGGACATGACATCCAGTATGCAGATAGACGTCCAGAAAAAGTTGTGAGATGTTGCCGGGATAGAAGCCTCGCATGCCTTGTGGCATTTCCAGTCTCGCCAGCTGTTTGACATGATGCCGCGCATCTTCCAGAGTGTGTTTACGGATCAAAGCCAACGGAGTACGCCAATCATGTGCGTAAAAGGTCTTTTCGCGCAACTCCCTCCGTTTCGTCTCCTTCAATCGTCGGATCTCCGGTGCTCGCTTGACAGAACCCGGTACGCGCCTGACGAAGCCCTCCCCTTGTGATTTGCCATCCGATTTCGTGTCCTCTGTTTGTACATTCCCTAGCTCTTTCTGCCCCTCAACATCCCGTTGCCGTGTCGCAGGCACATGTCCAGGGATTGTCGCACGCTCAACCTCCACAGCAGCACTCTCGACGGAAAACCAGCGCGGGTAGAGAAAAGGCAGCAGTTCATGTGGCGGAAATAGTCGCGGCCATTTCAGGCGTGTTATACGTGGCGGCATTCGCTCCTTTGCTGCATATCAAATAAAAGATTGGTTTTCGTAGCCAAGTCGCCAGCGCAGCCAGACATTCATGCTTTCGGAGGTTCCGATCTTTCTCCGCAAATCGCATGGCCCGATGTTTATCCGGCTGGACACCTTGATCGCGACTTCCCTTTCGAGATCCCATGGGAGGATCAAAGGTTCTCGGAAACATCAGAATCACATCTCTTCACTTGATCCTCCGTCCCAAACCTAGATTACACACCTCCCTCACCACGCACCAATGGATCCAAACCCCGACACCCCCAACACAACCCCAACCCCAGGTCTCTTCCGCTACGTCCTCGGCTTCCTCCTCGTAGGCGCAGCATGGGGCCTCACAACCCCCTTTATGCGCCGCGCCGCCGTCGCCTCTTCCACCACCGCAAAACCTGACTCTCGCGCTTGGATCGATCATCCCAATACGCCCTGGCTGAAAGCAAAGGTTTGGGGTGTGTTGTATGGTGTGTGGGATGTGCTGAGGAATCCGGCGTATGCTGTGCCGTTGGTCATCAATCTGACGGGGAGTGTGTGGTTTTTTTTGTTGATTGGGCAGGCTGGTGAGTTTTTGGTTGCATGTGTTTTGTCGATATGCTCGTGATTGAGATCAAGAGGAATTGGATGTGTGGATGGATGGCTGATTCTCGTGCATTAGAACTCAGTCTCACGGTGCCGATTACGAATTCGCTTGCTTTCTTATTCACGGTGCTGGGAGAGTGGTGGGCGGAGAAGAAGGTCATTACGAAAGGTATGTTTCATGACATCTCTCTAGGACTTGTTCTGTGCTCAGATCTGAGGTGGATGCTAATTCGGTTCAATTGTAGATACGTGGGTTGGTATGGCTCTCGTCCTGGGAGGTATCGGCCTTTGCGTGCATTCCAAGAACACTTGAAGGACAGTAATCAAGCGTGGCATCGCATAGCTTCATTTTCAAGTATATACAATGAGGTTGCTTTCTTCCCGTCCTACACAGTAATCATCACACTGGCATTTTTGTACCAACTCAACAAAGGGTTTTCTCCATTTCTAGTTTGCGTATCCTCCACATACGCCCATCTCTTGAAAAAGTCCTCATGCTTCATTACCCGTGTGAGTTTTCCAGTGATGGCGCGGTAAATAGCTTCGTTGACCGCAAAATCAGTGGGGAAGAGAATATCGAAGAAACCTTGATGGACCAGTGGTGTAGTGACAGGAACCATTCTTCGTTGATAGCGAGTCTGCACAACCGGCGCATTGACACCTTCCACCGCGTCCGGCAGAGCGTGGAAGTCGCTAGTGACCAACTTGTGCGCTGGAAAGTACTTATGCAGAATGTCGAAAAAGTGCATCAAGCGTGTAGGGATGTATTCTGGGGTCGACAAGTTTGGAGAAAATGGCAGTTTGCTCTTCAATTTTCGGAGCATGGCTGGAGAATTGCGCAAGGGGTGGTTATAGGCAAAGGAACTGCATGCAGCATCCCTCACCCTCAAAAATCTGGAGGCAACAGGATCGATATCCCTAGAGTAGAATTCGTAGAAATCGCCATTTGCATCGATCAAGGCGGATCCTTGGAGTGGTTCTTCGGTGATTGGGTCATAACGAATAACGTCATGGGCAAAATTGTCAAAGACCTCCATGGCGAGGAAAAAACAGGGAGAGGCTTCATAGATATCCCAGTCGAAGATTGATTTATTGATGATGGAGACCTTGTCTGCGTGACCTTTTGCTTGGGCGTTTCTCATGAGTTGATTGCCTTGGATGGACGCAAGAGCAGAGGAGACTTCGATGACGCGGAAGCGAGTGCGAGCGTAGACTTCTGGGTCCGTTTGGCGGATGTAGTCGAGGATGTTCATCATGAGTGTTCCGTTACCGGCACCCATTTCGTAGATGAGAAGGTCGTGGTAGGGGTATAGCTGCAATTTGTAGTTTGCGACCAGGTGTCTTGCGATGGCCTCTCCGTAGTAAGGGCGGAAGAGTTCGGTAGGAGTATGCCATAGTTGGCGAGTCTCGTTGTATTCTTTTGCATCTAGTTGATCTTCGAAGTCATTGTAGCGTTGGCCATACTCGCGGTAGAAGGATTGCTCGTCGGGAAGTTGGTTGAAGTCGAAGGGTTCACCAGGAGTCCAAATAACGACGTGTTTGCTGAAGTAGCCGTATTGTGGGTTGTAGAGAGAGTCTTCGATGAAGTCGCGCATCAACAGGCGCACTCGTCGTGGTCGTTCCTTTCTTGCGCGAAGGCCATCGGATGTGACTTGGGGGTATCTCTTGTATTCTTCTAGCTTGTCCGGAGGGAAGGCAAGATTGCGTTGTTGCCAGTTGCTCTCAATCTTGCTCTCTTCCTTCTTGCGACCCTGGTAGTTGGGGCTTGTGTATTGCTTCTCGGAGCTGTAGAGCCGGCGAGGGGCATGGCGAAGTTGACGGCCGAGACATGTTCGGCACGGACGATGTTGGAAAAGCTGCTTGAACAGCTGCGACACGGCGGCAGACTCCATTGCTTGATGAACAGCAGGCAGGAACGACGGTCGGTCAAGAAAGACGAACAAGCTTCTTGGACGCTCAACATGTGGCTGTGCGGATGCGGCAGTGGCTGAAAGCTGTGGCTGCTCTTTCCCGATACTGACGCAACTTCCTCCAAACTTCAAACGAACATTCCATTCCAGCATGTGACAATGTCCAAATGTCGCTCGACCAGCACACGAAACTCTACCTGAGTCTGGCCTTCGCTGCCGGTATCCTGATCACTCTCGGATACAAAGACTTCTACCCCGATCTCGAACGTCGCTATCATGATCGCCTACGAAACAATCGAGTACGTCGCCGTTCAAGCACGCAGGTCTCGCTGAAAGTCGATGAACCTCAAGACGACTCTCCTGCCGCTCCTCTACCGGCCGCTGCTATCCGTGAAGGTATTGAGGGTGGCATTGGCAACACCCCACTGATTCGCATCAAATCCTTGTCCGACGCCACAGGCTGCGACATTCTAGGAAAAGCAGAGTTCCTCAATGCCGCTGGAAACTCGCCCAAAGACAGAGTCGCCTTATCTATGATTCAGATGGCCGAGGCCGAAGGTTTCTTGACACCAAACTCGGGCGACAAGGTCTATGAGGGAACTGTTGGAAGCACTGGCATCTCACTAGCTGCCATCTGTCGCGCAAGAGGATATACTGCACACATCTGCATGCCAGATGATATTGCCGCTGAGAAGTCGGATCTGCTGTTGAAACTCGGTGCTGTCGTCGAACGTGTTCGGCCTGCCTCTATCGTAGACAAAGGCCAATTCGTCAACATGGCTCGCGCTCGTGCTCAACAACACACCGCTGATCCTGATCAGAAAGGTCGAGGTTTCTTCGCCGACCAGTTCGAAAATCCTGCAAATTATCTTGCCCATCTTCACGGAACTGGTCCTGAGATCTTTGATCAGACTGCCGGTCAGCTCGATGCTTTTGTCGCTGGTGCAGGCACTGGTGGCACAATCTCTGGTTGTGCTTTGTATCTCAAGCCTCGCCTGCCAAACATGAAAGTAGTGCTAGCAGATCCTCAAGGCAGCGGTCTCTACAACAGAGTGAAGCACGGTGTCATGTTCTCACCAACAGAGAAAGAAGGTACTCGTCGTCGCCATCAAGTCGACAGTATAGTCGAAGGCATCGGTGTGAACCGCGTGACTCACAACTTTGAAGCTGGAAGAGAGTTGGTTGATGATGCTGTCCGCGTTACTGATGATCAAGCCATGATGATGGCTCGTTGGCTGGTCGAACGCGACGGACTGTTCGTGGGTAGTTCCTCGGCTGTCAACTGTGTCGCTGCCGTCAAGACTGCTATGGAGCTGGGACCTGGACATCGCCTTGTCACTATTCTTTGCGACTCTGGTACTCGCCACCTGTCCAAGTTCTGGAAAAAGGCTGGTACTATTGGCGGAAACAATGAGATGACCATGGATGATATTTTGAACCCCAAAGTTTTGGACCCGTGATCCTGAGCCATCTTCCTGCCTGAGCTACTGTCAGCCACGATGATGACAACGTTGAGTACATTTGCGATGGTTGTCTCACTTTTGCACCCGCCCATCTATTTTCTCCCCTACTTGAGAATTCTTTTTCTTCCTGAAATCAAGTTATCCATCTTACACTTTCCAGTACTTGTCGTCGCAATTCACAAACTTCAAGATGATGGTAGCAACGACAGCGTCTCCAAACTTCCAACACCTCTACGATAACCCCTTCCTCTCCGATGTCACTCTTAGCTTCGGCGACCACCGGATCAAGGCACACAAAGCTATTCTCATTGGATATTCGAAAGTGTTCCTAGCAGCATTCACAAGCAAACTGCCAACCACCACAGAGGGTGTCTACGAGATTGAGGGCCATGACTCTGATCTCGTCCTCGACATGATCAAACACATTTACGGCTTTCCCGAATGGACCATCGTGCCGCCGCTTCCTGAAGAAAAAGCTCGCATCTACTATCTTCAAGACATGTTCCTTCTTGCCAACGAATACGAGGTCGCGACCTTGAGTGCATTGGTCGCTGGAAACTTTGCCGAAATGCTTCAGGACTTCCGTGTGGACTGTTATGTTCACTATGGTCGCGAGGGAATAGGCTGCAGATACCTGGATACCTCGAGCAGCCGTGATATATCCCTGGTTGTTCGTGAGGTAGCCGAGCTATATCACGACAACAACATTGCGGATAAGTCGCTGATGCATGGCGTTCTTGACGCTCTGCTCGATATAGGTCCAGGCTATGAATGGCTGGAGGACTGTCTGCAGATAACGGATCTTCTGCAAGGTATGGATGAGTTCCTCGCGGAGTTGATCTCACGTTCATAGAGGGAGTTCCTAGAATGCTCATTTTTTTGACACCAGTTGTGAAATTCGCTTAGTCCAGAGTCTGAGTGCCAAGACTCCCTGCTCGGAGAAAGCGCAATCCATATGAATCATGCGCATTTTTGCTATCGCTACCAGTCTTCAGGAAATAGCAGTGCGGGGGTCTCGTACTAGCAAGTCAATTCCTTAATCCTCCGTCTTTCCTCTGATTCTGTCATTCTATCCACGAGGCGTATCACAGTCCACGACTCATCATTTGCTGCAAACATGTCAAACGTTTAAGAGCTCTATCACAGGCAACTTGTTGGTCTATTTCCCATATATCTGCGAAAAGCTACAACAATGAGAAGCTGTCGGACATTACCATTTGCCTTAGTAAAGAAAAGGGTTACGCCTATAAAGTCATCTTAAGTAGCATCTCTAGAGTTTTTAGTGCTGCTTTCGAAAGCTAGGTTTCTATCGCTATGTTAAGTATATATCGAGTGTCTGGCTACTCGGATGTCGTGGTTTATGCTATGCTTCGTTATATCTACGGTTTCCCTCTCGATGAAGACTATGACGAGTTTCCCGGTGAGGAGCAGTTTAACTATTTCTTTATAATTATTTATCTTGTAGGCTTCTTTCTTTGTTCTCTATACTATACACATTCCTTAATTACTAATAGGATTAGTTATCCTTCTCTAATATATAGCTGTCTATCTTAACCTAATCACTCTCTACTACGCTCGAGTATGCTTAGATTGAAGTTGTTCGGGATATAGTTGTTGTAGGGGCGACCCTGGCGAATTTCTCCAATCATGCTTTTTGGCAAGTGGCTGTGATATGAAAGTCAACAAGTATGCCCGCTCCCGGCTGTTTTTTTTTATTGCTACAGATGTTTTAATACTAGCTCTTGATCGATAGCAAGTCTGCCGAAGAATAAGTAGTGGTGAAAAAATGACCTTGAAAAGAAGAGAACGAAAGTTTAAACCCACAAAGAAAGTAAAACGAAGGGGAAAAGGATAGGGCTAGCTTGAAGAGATGGTTACGCAAGCATCTTTGAGACTGGTGGTAATGTGCCTACCTATCTTCCCACCTGTCTACCTACCAGAATAGACATGTGTCGGGGTTGAACGAGGCATGTATGATAAGGAAGCGGCGTACGATAGCAAGAGCAAGGAAGCAGGGTCTTCGAATTGTTGCTGCGGAAAGTATCGCCCGCGCATCTCGATCGACACGTCTATCGGGATAGGCAATGGTCTTGTCTCCCACCGAGTCTCCGAGAGCCCGACACCATATCGTGTGGCCATCGGAGTGCGCGAGCTGAAGATCCAAGAGATGTGCGCATGATGGAGAAGATTTCCCGGGATGAAGCGTGAGAAGGATGGCCGAGGATGATTCAACAGACTCCTCCGCGTCCATATTATGAGGCCCAGTCATGTTTGAAATACAAGCGTCGGCGATACCGTCCATCAGCGATTTGTCTGCAATGCTGGAGCCGTTGTAGAGCTCAAGAGTCCTGGTGACGAGTCTCATGAAGTCGTCTCCATCCGATAGATCATTGCGGGGGTAGTGGATCGAGATCGTATCGCGTGTGGTGGCTGAGATGGCTCGTCCGAGAAACGGGATTTAATACTCATTGGCAAGTGTGAAGAATTCGGAACAGGAAGTCAAGGCGAAAGGTAGGACGGAGAAGGACATCAGGCATATCAGGTGGGGCTTCCCATTTCTCTTCAACAAGCAGGCCATAGATGTGTCTGAGCATGCCATAAACTGCATCGGTAGAATCCTCGTCGATGTTGTAGATGTTGTTAGAAGTGGGCTATGACAAGTTAATGACACGAGCAACACCGCAAAGATGTGCTATACATACAGGAACATCGCTGTTGAAAGGTGCCTAAAAGTGTCCAAATGCACCCATCAGAATTACTTTGTGTGCGCGAAAGTCGACATTGCTAAAACGGAGAGTGATATCAGAGACCCTGTCGCTGTGGTAGAGGTCATTGAATCCTGTGTATCTGGTTGGAGCAGCCATGGCGAATGACAGATGGGTCAATGACGAAGGTGGAGTAGAGCGCGATAATTGAATGATAGCTAGAAGTAACATAGTGCACAAATAGGATGAATCCAACAGAGTAAGGCTTGAGCTGCGGCTTGCTGGAAACAAATCTGGGCCCGAGAGACATGGAAGGAGGATCTCTTGTTGATATCGCTTTGAACATCGAGAATATGTCTCAACGGAATATCATCAGGAAGTGTCAGATTCTAGCTCACAGATCATCCAATGAATTCGCGTGGTGTGTTGACGGACCGTGATATTGGAGGCTGTGTGATAGCTCGGATTCCTGAATACACGTACTGTGCAAGGGGCATCGCACCAAAACCGTGTGCTTGTCTTAGCTTCTCAGATCCAGAATGGTCGCCAATCTAGCCACTGAAGAGCTAGATAAGTTTGGTCATCAGACCAATGTCCAACAAGACTCAATCCTCCCACCTGCTCATTTTGTATGGTCTCATTGACGTCAGATTCGTGTGTCTTTTGACAGCCTCGGTAGAGACCCCGTTGACTTCTCTTTGTCTAGATATATTCAGCAGTGCCGCAGTCCATACAGACCCACAAAAGCCCGTCCGAAAGCGGCAGTGATAACATGGCAGTAAAACAACGCACAAGTCGATGGTCATCATCAAACTTACTTCGAGTTCAGTATAAGGGTTTCCTTCACTACCGTGTTGGAGCTTGACAAGGCGGGCTCTGCAGGAAGATTGTGAACAACGCGACCGCCTCCAAGTCCTGACAGTCGTTGTTGATATATGATGGGCGAATAGGTCGGATGTTCGGTCTTGGTGGAAAAGACTCCTGAAGGTGCTCACGCATTCCAAAGATCAATGAGTAGCTACTGTACCCTTGAGATGATGGTGCCAGCTCGTATGAGGAAATTTACCAAGCTCAACAGCAACCGATAGGCATCGAGTGTGATCGGAGAGCCCGAACTTCAGGGCTGCTACGCCCGTACACGCCGTCTCTTCCAACATCCAGTCGACTCGACTTGCAGCAAACTCGTACCGGCGGTGATCCGGTGTTCGAAAAGTTGGTGTTGAAGTCTGGATGAGCAAACCAAAAGACGAAGGGTTCATGGACGTGCTTGCAGATCTGACGTTGTCAAGGCACGTGGTCTTATTCATAGCTCCGAGGTTGCAAATCCAGATTTCCACAAATTCAGGGCAGACTGCGGGAGCATGACAAGTGGGTTGCGGATGGGGGAAACGGTCAATAAGGCTGTAAGGATGAGCAGACGCTCTTATGGGTGTCGGATCTTGAGCCTGTCATGACGAGATGGCTGATGGAGTCAGGTACCAACAGTTAAACCTTTGTCAAGACAGTAAACGATGGTTCAAGAAGGAATGTAACAGTTCAATGAGATGAAAGCCGATTTGGGAGGAGGGTTTGGAAGGAAAAAGAGTTTGATTGCCCATAAGCCGTTGGACGAGATTGTCAAGGTCGGGTGTAAAAGGCAAAGGACTTGACTCGAGCAGACTTTTGAAACGGCAAGAGGACTGCAAAGCGTGTCAAGCACGCGGCGGAAACACAACGGTTTCTCGTTTCCAGAGCCTGCCGATTGGCAGGACCGAACACAGGATACAAAGTGGAAATGAAACCGCCATGTCCAGAGAAAGCAACTCGGTATTCCAGACTGGCGGTGACGACAAGCGTGGTGAAGGGAAAGGTTGTGGATGGGTGGAAGAATAGAGAGTCGACGGACAAAGGGCACACCGGGAAGCGGCAATCGGCGTTGCGAAGAGCCGCTACTTGCCTACAACGGCTGTGACTGCCTTCTGGAAGGCAACATCATTGCAAGGAAAGAGCAACGCCATGAATGTCTTCCATTTATCTCAGCTTTGTCCATTAAAATTTCACCACTATCGTCCAACAACCAGAAACATCAGAAACTCACGAGACACCACCAACAAAATGGCCGTCGCATTCAAGCTGACGCCAAGAGCAGAAAGTGAGTTTGCGATGCAAGAGAGGCCGTGCTCGATCCACTTTCGGGAGACGGTTAGACTTGTACCAGTGTACTAGCTGCGACCCAAAAGGTATTGGAATGGAATTGGAAAAACGAACGGATGTCATGCCGGGCATGACCAGAGTAGATAGGCATGAGGACAGCTCGTCGTCTTGTCTCTGTCTGTTGACCGACGACTTGTCTTGACGCTGGTCGACTGGACGATCCAACGGACCCGCATATCGCCCTCTCCAGAGTTGGCGACACACATGAAATACTTGTGGCGCGGCTGATGCAAACATCCGGGCTTCTACGTTTGTACCATCGCTATCTTGAAACGCAGTCCGAGGTCAATTCAGTCACACCCTTGCCCAGCTGGAGACGCATTGCCAGACTAATCGCGAGTCTGTCGTCTTTGGTGCACGCTGCACAGCATGACGGCACCTCCGCCCACATCTTCTGCGCATCCTGCAGTGTCTGCAGCAGCTCCGTCGCCCGCCATGAGCTACGCCCATTCCACCGCCAGCGACGCGGCCTCCCTTGCCTCGGCTACCACCTTTACAACAACACCGCCCTTTGTCGCCAACGTCAAGCCTGCGCCCGAGTACATTTCGCTTTCTAGTGCATCGCAGCTTGCTACCGACGTGGCAGACGCTCGCGCCGACGAGGATCAGACATGGCGCCTTCATCACAGAGCGACCGTGGCAGAGAGCGCCGTTGCTTCTGTCAACCAATTTCTTGACCGCCAGCTCTACGAATACATCAATGTCGCGAGAACAACAAATCTGAACGCCTTGAAGCCTGCAGTCACCGAAGTCCTGAAGAAGAATCTCGCCAGAGACGCAATCGCCAGCGCCCAGGATAACCTCGAAGACTTGCTCGCTCTGCAGGCAGATGACGAGTTTAACGAGGACGCGCGCCCTTCCAGCCAGTCGAACGCTAGATTCAACCTCGAATTCACATGGAAGAGATCGCGTCTGAGGGTCATGATGCGCACAGAAAAGAGCGAGTTTGACATTGATGATGATGAGCGCTATGTGCGTGAGGAAGGCTTAAACACAACCTTTTCAGAGACGGCCGGCGTCATCAGTCTGGCCTCTGAGATCTTCTTGGCCGGTGTGCTTGATTATCTGGGTGACACAGTGCTTACTCTGGCCTCTCAAGTCGCCCTTACCCGCATCCAGCGTGCAGGCAGCACTTCTACCCTGGCCGAGAACAACGACGAAGTCACGTACATCCTCGTCGAGGACGCTGATTTGGAGAGAGCCATCCTTAATTCACCTCTCGACCGCCAATGGCGCGCGTGGAAAAAGTCTGTTCGCATCTTCAATCGCTCTTCTCATCAAAGTCATTCAGCTGCGAGCAGTCCGGTCGTTGTGCGCCGAGGCAGTCTTTGGGACCGCATCCCGGACCGCCCGGAGAACCACTACCCAGAGCACGTCTTGGCTTCAAACATTCCATTGCCTGAAAATCAGCGCGACGTCGATGAGATTGAAGTCCCAGGTCTTGCCAAGGATCCAGATCGTCCAGAATCCGCTCAGCAATCCTACGACGCGCCTCGTTTCTACCGTCCGCAAAGTGCCAGTTTCGGCGCAAACAGACAATACCGCTCCGGCAGCCTTGTCAAGTCTCGCCCAGTCTCGGTCCCGCTCCCAATCACGACTCCCCTAGTCGAAGCACCAGGAGCCTGGCCTACCGACACACCTGCCGCAGAGATCGTTGATCCCACTTCGCGCTTTGCCGAAGGTCAAGCTGGAGAAGGTCTTCCTACTGTACAGACGTACGACTCGGAAAGACCAGAGTCAAGAGACAGCGCACACACCGAAAAGGCTTCTGTCTCGTCTCAACCCACCAGCTTGGACGATCGTCTCCCTGCTATGAAGGTTGTTCAGCGACCTAAGAGACTCGCTATCTACGGCCCCTCATCAGCGAGATATACCCAAGCATTCAACCTCTCTCAAGAAGGTTTGGAACTTGCAGCCGATCTTGACCGTCCGTTCAGTCCTGAGGACTTCCTGGCAAGCCGCAATCTGAGCGGATCCCACTCAGGATTGACTCCGACCACCGACGAGAGCAAGTCACAGACACTGGAACCTCCTGCTGAGCTTTCTGCTGAGCGTTACGAAGAAAGTGACAGTGCTACTGAGACCGAGAGTGATCCTGAGCAGGCCATCGGAACGGCTGTCAGTTCTCCTCGCCATGACAGAAGCCTGCCGACGAGCCCGCTTGCAAGACAGTTCCCTGGCCTGGGAATTTCGAGGTCTGGTTCTGATGCCTCTTCCAGACGTGAAAGAACACCGATCCACGAACAACGTGTGTCAGCCGACTTTATGAGATCCAGAAGGACTTCCAAGCTCACCGACTCCGACTCGAGTAGTCCTGGCAAGAGAGGAAGTTTGCGCCAGATCTCAACGACCTCACACAGAGAGAGTCTTGATGAGAGGAAGAAGTTCCCCACATCGTCTATGACCTCCGAACTAGATTTTGATGCCCTGCTTCAAAGAGACGAGACAATCAAATACACCTTGACGCCCGAAACGGTGAGAGACATGCCCGACAGACCTTTCAGTCCTCACGCCAGAGTGAGAAAGCAGACGCTGTTCCGCTCGAACTCGAGGGAGAACTTCAAGAAGGACAGTGACGCCCAATCCGTGCGATCAAATCGTAGTACGACTTGGTCACTCGGTGGATCGAGAGACAAGAAGGAGCCCAAGCCGATTGAAGAGACCAGAAGAAAGACTTCGATCAGTCGTCCTTCCCCTCAAAATTTACACGCCCTACCTTCCGGACAGGTTGCTCGTGAGCCAGTCATGCAGACTGAATCTACCAGAGACTTCGCCGACTTCATCCGATCCACTGGTCCAGACAAGGAACCGAACCCTGTTGTTCCCGGTCTTGCTGCAAGCCGTAGTATGTCATCTCTTCGTGCCACAGCACAAGCTCAAGCCGCAAGTGCGAGAGATGCTCCTCCTTTGCCCAAGCCAGGCACTGCTGGAGGCAAGTACATTCCCAGGAGCCCACTTGGACCACCGCCCAAGCGTGTAGGAAACCGACCAAGCTTGATGGCCAGAGGAGCAACTGGGTCATCTGATAACAACAGCGATCTGATTGACTTCATTCGAGGCGGTCCTCCCGGTCCTGGCGGCAAGGCTCGCATTCCCAACAACATCGCACCTTTCGCTGAGTGGGAAGGTGAAGATGGAGGAGATCTTCGCACAACAATCACTGGTGCATCTGAAATACCCCGTTCGTCCACTACAAATCTTAACAGACCTCTTACATCTTCAACATCGGACTCACGTACAGGCCTTCTGATGAATGGATCATCAAACATCAACTACGGCAGCAACAACACGCCAAAATTACCTATGTCGCCTTTGACCCAGCCCAGCTCACCTTCCATGAATCTGGTCGTGCCCAACGTACGCCCTACTGTGTCCGGCGATGGTCGCACGAGAAGCAGAATCAAGGACCCTTACGCCATTCCTGATGATTCTGATGATGACGATGAGGAAGATGTGCTCGCTGCTTTGCCAGGTGTGAGCAATAACGGTGCTAGTGTCGGCGGTGCAGAAAAGCCTCGCGCCGGCTCAATTACAAGTATGCATTCTTCAGCTGGTCGCTCACCAGCTATGAGCAACGGCAACACTCCCACTTTGTCTCCCAACCCAGGATATGACCCCAGCATCCGAAGTGTGCGTTCAGCCACTTCAACTACCGCAGTCCGACCCGCGCACATTACTTCCCAGATTTCAAGCGGCTATATTCCTCGCAGCAACAAGCCGAAGATGGAAGTTCGCTCAGCCGGTGTGGTCAAGAATACCAGACTTGATCCTTTCCATTCTTCTGGTACCAGTGATCTCGCAGATTTCCTCATGTCTTCCGGACCCCCAGAGCCGCCGCAAAGACGTGAACCAGCACCGGCTCCTTCAGTCGGCGCCCGCGGCAAGTCTGACAAACCGGAGAAGAAGAAGAGCAAGTTCTGGCAGCGCAAGACTACCTATGTGGATATGCCTTGATCGAGTCATCTTCTCTTTCTCAAGACTTCTTTTCGTATTTCGTTTTTTCTTTTGGTTCTCTTTGTCCATGTTGGAGTATTTTCCAAAGATCAAATACAGCACAGGTGTCGTGGCAGCGACAGCGCAAAATGCAACACACGGCGTTTTATTAGGTTTGGGAAGTGGTTTCAGAAGAAAGCTTCCATGTCTCTGTTTGTTAGACACGAAAATGTCCACCAAACCTTCTGGAAGCTTTTTTTTCCAGATTGAAACAGATGGAGCTTGACAAGGTTTTCTTTGCGAATTGTCTTTGGGCGCGCGTAGGTGACAATGGATACCCCCTTGTTTAGTTGTACAGAATAGACAACCATTTTCTTTGACCTCTTCTGCCATCTCCCCTCCCTTTTTCATGAAAGACTTTGATCGTCGAGTCTTGCATCTGCTGACCATCAAAATGGCAGTGCTTGCGAAAGATGGGACTTTGCCAAGACAGTCCGGTGATGTCAGAGACCCTGTCTCTTCGGAAGATCTACGGGCTGTGGCATTCTGAAACATGCAAGCCCTGAACCTACCACTCCTTCCTCGACATCCTTCCAAACCACATCTCATCCCCTCGATACGAATTGTCTTGAACAATAGACCCTGCTGGGGCGTCGCAAGATACCAATGTCGCGTGGGCTCGCAAATCATCTTCATCGAGCATCTGTACTGGCAACCACAAATAGGATCAACATGATGGAAGGCCTAACCTTGCGCAAAAAAAAGTCTTTTGCTTTGACGACAGGATTAGTGGTGAGGTTCGCGATGCTAAGGTTGATGGTTTCAGGCCTCCCCCGCACGTTCATATCCGTATCTACAGGGCGTTGAGATCGCCAGCCACCTCCGTCGTCTCCCGGTGACTTAGATTGAGTTGGAGGTGTTGGACCCCGGTACTCGGGACGAATTACGACAGTGTTCTGCCCTGTTACACTTGGTCTCATGTCGTGTTTGCTATGTCAGGATCTTTACTGCATCTGCAGGGGACAACTCTATCGGTCTTGCGCTCTTGCTCGGCTATAAACCCTCGATGCGGATATTTGTTGCGTCTTCGGAACTGTAATCCGTACAGTTCTTGCGCAAAGATTGGTTGAGTTTGTATCAGGCATCCAATGCAAGATCACCAATCGCTCGTTGGACTACACATGTCATCGTCGCAATGGTATGAAGCCTGATCAACTGACTCAAATCCTTTGCGAGAATTACAGTTCGGCTGCGATGCCTCCACCCAGTCGTCATGTGCATATACGTACTGATAGGGCATCAATCAAGTCCGTTGCTCGGTCAGTGAGATGACTCGTCTTGACGGCTGCCATGTGTATGGCCACGTTCTCTCCATCTGTTCCTTGGTAGCGCATCTCCTACCATCAATTGACTCGAGCACACCCTGTCAAGTGTGTTTCTCCTGGCAACAGTCTAAACCACTTACAAGACCAGATCAACAACACGAACACGCGATGACCGCGTTTTGGACGCATATAGCCTGACCTTGAACGCCGCTTACGGGTTGATTCGTTTCATCCACACTTTGTCCTTCTCCACTCGCACCACTTTGTTCCGCTACATCATCTTCCTTGAGATTGTCCAGGGTCATTCGCCTTCCAACTTTACGGCACTCGGATACGATACTGCCGAACCTTGAACCGAAAATCTTCTCTTCGTATATAAGACTGGAAGGGACTGGTCACGATGTCTACTCGTCCTAGTCTCGCGCGATCGCATCACTCAGGATCATACACAAAGATTGGAAGCAAAGATCCGGACGCAAACATGTCTCAAGTCCAGTATGCTCCGAACACTCCTTCGTCACAGAAGTCGAACGGACAACTTGGTTACGATCCCAACACCCCAAATGGAACAGGCGCTCCTCTCTTGCACACATCCCCATCTCAAGAAATGCCTGGACCAGCAAGATTCATGTCTCCACCTCCGGCCATGCCTGGTACTCGGCCAAGCACAGCTGCCGGCGGTCCCTCGACAGCAGTCATACCGAGACCCGGCACATCGCAAACAGTTCACCCTAGAGAGCGCTCTATGAGCCAGTCTGGCACACAATCGTACTGGGGGCCTCTACCTCGTGGATACAACAGTGAGAGCTACGACTTGGGCCGTCCCGGGTTCGTCAAGCGTCATTCTTACAACGACTACGAGAACATGGGTCAACCCCAAATGCACATGGAAAATGACGATACGCAAGCACTCGACCCTACTCCCAGAGCTTACAAGCAAGCTTCTGTCGACCCATTCCCTACTGATGTTCAACGCATTCCTGTCAATGCTGATAGCCCCCTCCACCAAATGCACCATCAACATCAACATCAAGTTCGTCGTGCACCCTCGGACTCTTTCAGAAGTCTGCGCTACGACACTCAAAAACGATCATATCGCTTTGACAACTTGTCTGCCATTGAGAGTGAACCTCCTCGAGGCCACAGACCCGGGTCTTTCTATGGTGGAAATGGACGCTCCACTCCTGTCGAAGAAATCCTCAGACTTCCTCTGACATGGTGGATGAACTCTACAGCCAAGAACCGTATGTTTTGCTCTCTTCAACTTCCAAACTACCACTGACAGTAATCTAGACTTCGTCGCCATGATCGGTGAATTTGTCGGCACAACAATGTTCCTCTTCTTCGCCTTCGCCGGCACTCAAGTCGCCAATGTCGGCGCCCAAGACAGCACCACAACCACCAACGCCACAAATGGCTTTTCACCCATCGTTCTCCTCTACACCGCCGTCTCTTTCGGTTTCTCCCTCATGGTAAACGTCTGGATCTTCTTCCGCATCAGCGGTGGCCTCTTCAACCCCGCAGTAACTCTCGCCATGGTTCTTGTCAAATCTCTAGATTATGTCAGAGGCTCTCTCCTCTTCATCGCACAGATTTGTGGATCCTTGCTTGCGTCTGTACTGGTCAGAGCGCTCTTCCCCACGCAATTGAACGTCCGCACTACCCTCTCCGCCGACACGAGTAGAGTCCGCGGTGTCTTTATCGAAGCAATCCTCACCGCCGAACTCGTGTTTACCATCTTCATGCTCGCCAAGGAAAAGCACCGCGCCACTTATATGGCTCCCATTGGCATTGGCATGGCCCTGTTCATCGCCGAATTGGTCGGTGTATATTATACCGGTGGCTCACTCAACCCCGCCCGCTCTTTCGGTCCTTGTGCAGTTACTGGCGTTTGGGACTCGGAACATTTTGTGTACTGGGTCGGTCCGGCGATCGGAGCGCTCATTGCAGTGGTGTTCTACAAGTTCATCAAGATTTTGGAATATGAGATCGCAAACCCCGGTCAGGATGCTGATGGAGAGGATGAGGGGGTTTCTCCTCCTGTCAGTAGAGATGGATGGAGGAAGAAGGATGAAGAAGCTTGATCTTGCACGAACTTGTTGACAAGATTGGAGTCGACTTTGGTGTTTTTCGAATGGACGTTCTGATGATAGATGGATGGGATGGTTTATTCTTTTTCGCTGGAAAGGTATTCGTATTAATAACGATAAACATTTGTATGGAAATGAAGAGATGCATATTCGAACCAACTCCCTCGCCCCAACGAGGGTTTCCAAGCTCCTTGTAACAAGACAATATGTTTTTGATAAACAGGCAACTGTCCACTGAGAGCTTGCTTTCCTCCCCACTCTCTCTGACAAACCCATCTATTTCGAAAACCATCTTGCCTTTTGACAAATATCTTGCACGGTACCTCGCTCGTCTGGAGTCCCGTTTCTGGCGCGATTTTCTGGCGCGATATCAAGATTGGAGATGTATAACATGTCTGCTGTAGCTTCTACATCTCTTATTCATCAACAGCGATGAGAGCATACGACAGCAAGGACAGAGTAACGAGAGGAAGTTTCGTCACGTTCAGACGTAGGGAAGGGAGGGAAGGGAGGGAAGGGAGGGAAGGGAGGGAAGGGAGGGAAAGT
>JGI24891J29808_1000529_pt1 | contig 19428 bp, 21 predicted proteins | sample FreactcultuFSWF8_FD_29808 | JGI IMG/M metagenome (IMG submission 29808) | reverse complement strand
GGTTTAATACCATATTCTCGCTAGCAATCTGTGCCATAGCGTGTACTTTTCTATAGAGATCGTTTCTCACTTCATGCAATGGCTTATCTTTATTGCCAGCATTGTAGAAATCCCTGATCTCTTTCTCCGTTAAAGCATTAACATTATCCACAGTGAAAAGGCCATGCTGTCCTTTCCCTCTCAGCAATTCCCACTCTGACGGCTCAAGGAATCTCGCTACCCAATTCTTTGTGGCCAATGGCAGCGCATCAAACGATTTCCTAGCATGATTGCCCAACCCCTTACATGCGACATAAATGCCGCTCATCTTATTTCCCATATCAAAACGATGTAGGCCATTCCATTTAAAAAATGCCGTGGATATTTTATTCATTACTTCGCTAGAGTTACTAGCGTCTGCAACGCGACCCATATAACCAAGATGTTGACGAAACATATTGCTGTACATCTTCGCAATAAATTTTCTGTCGTCTGGATGATAGAGATCAAATAACCCTTTTAAATGCTCACCCCATGCTGAGAAATAATTATAACCATGGTTCATGCCAAAGGTAGCCATGTTGGCAAGATCGGGAATGCTACGAAGCGCAATTAAGGGGAGTCTCGCCATGGATGTTAGCGTGCGAATATTGGCATCTATCGCGGCAACGGTAGGACTAACAGCGGCCTTGTTAGAGCTCATCACTTCATTAAAATAAAGATCGGCGCGGTGAAAGTTACCACCGCCCCACTCTGGGTTAGTTTCTTGTTGAGCAGCACGCAAATCAAGGTAGGCATTAAGCGGCGAATCTCCCAACATGCGAGCTGCCCCAATCTTATTGGCTGACGTTTGCATATCCATCACCATAGCGCCATACAAATTACCCTGGCCATACTCGTTGTTGTACTCCACAAAATCACGCATACTTTTTGGCTGCAACCTTCGTCTTGATCTGTTCTGTATAGCCTGTCTATCGTTAACTACTTCCGATCTCGTCATCACATCACTTTTGTTGGTCGTGATGTTGTCATACATATCACCCAATATTTCGTTTAACTTTTCCTCATCCACATTCCCATGAATATCTACCGCATCGGAATGGATAAGATCGAATCTCTTTTTAACCGTCTCAATCCATTTATTTTTAGCACCACCTTGTTTAAATTTACCTTTGGATTTCGCCTCATTAATTGAACTCTTGCCGCCCATGATCATGCGGTTTGAGTCATGAACATTCCTGAATGATCTATCTTGATTAATATGATCAAACGGCATGGCATTGGAGGTGATTAAATTGGCATTGCGTTCAGGGAAATAAACATCTTTCCAAAGTTTGGCTATCGTATTAGCTTCTTGACTATCTACTTTCTTACCATCAAACGCATCAGCTATCTGTTCGTCATGGTTTCCACTGGTCAAAAACTCGGTTTCTTCTCTGGTTACTTTATCAAAGAAAGTTGATTCTAATTCTTGCCTTGCTGATACCTGCGCTGCTGCTACATTATCGCCTTGATTAGCGCCACGTTTAATAGATATATTCTTTAAGTTGGCCTTTCCAGTCTTGATACGGTTAACCAAATAATTAACTTTTACCGTATTATTAGCGGTTGTCATTACCGCCTCAAAGTATGATTTTAATCTGTCGTTGTTAATCTCTTTCATGGCCTCAGCAAATGCCTTGGCATTACTCATCCCTGGGTATTTCTTAGCCTTCTCAAAAACATCATAAGCATATTGCTTTAATTCCTCACTAGAGAAATCTTTAAGCGCAGTTAAGGCCTCATCTAAACATTCTTTGCTTATACCCTTAGCCATTTATAGACCCCAGTACGCACTTGATGAAATTGTTAAATATACCTTCTGACTTTTTAAACTCGTTAAACTTTTCTCTTGCATGTTCGTACTCTGGCTTTAATGACTTTGTACCCTTTGTCTCAACCATTACATCCTGCTCGGCAATCATGGCTTCGTGATCGGCGGGCAAGTCATTGCTCTTTGCCACTTCATCAACCTTAGTAGATGGAACATGCTCACGATTAACTCTTGGATTGGCACGCGCACCAAGATAACGCTTAACTTTTTCCTGGTCAGCCATACGGCCAACATTCTCATCAGCTATTTCTAACATTTGTTTGGCTAAATCTCGATATGCCTCTTGTTGCTTAATAGCTTCTTCTAGGTTGATCCTATCTAATAATGTTTTAGCTGGGTGCCATACTTCTGCTAGGTCTTGTAGGCGGTGATATTCATTAGTGGCTTTGTAATCTGACCTTAGTTTTGATTTTCTAGCCTTTTCAGGAACCGATATTAATCTAAATATAGGTTTTCCATTCTTTGAAACATATTTTTCTTGATTTCCACCTGCTAGATTATTTTTAGAAACATCTTTATTTATTTCAAATTTATATCCCATCTTTTGTAATGATTTATAAACCCTAACAACATCTTCACTTAATCTGGTATCAGACATAAAACCAAGGCCTTTTTTAAGCGCGTGATTTATAGCTGCTATATACAGATTTTTACCATATCCTTTGCCCTTAAATTTATCTTCAATTCTTGAAAATTTAACATGCGCCGTTTTGGGTGGAACGTGAGTTCTGTCGTTTCCAGTTATTTCTTCTTTATCGGTTAGGTTGTAATCTAATCTCATTTCTCCATGTTCAGATTTAAGTATCTCGGTATTTTTACTATCAAAAGGATATTCAGTTTTTAAAGTTACTTCTTCATTTCCAGGCAACAATGTTTCTTTTATGTGTGTTAATTCTTCTTTTGCAGATTTTAATGGTATTAATTCACTTTCTAATTGTTCTATTTTTTTATTATTAGATTTCATCTCATCAGAATATTTCTGATTGCCAGTTTCTTCGTACTTCTTAAACAATGATTCGTTTTTTAATTTCAATGAATCAATTTTATTTTCTATCCTTATTCTTGTCACCACTTCTTCTGGAACAGTAAACGGCAAATCGTCTGCGTTCTTGTGAATTCTCAGTGATTCAAGTATTGATTTTTGATCAAGTGGGAATTCTGTTTCTGTTGTTGTTTCTAAATGCTCATCGACCAAGGCATCAGCCTTAGCCAATATGGAATCTTTATTCGCTAAATTCTGATCTGCATATTCAACATAGCCACGCACGCCATCCAACACACCGGGCTTCTCTCGCATCTCATCAATACCAGCCTGTACAGTGAAATCAGATAATGCAAACTTGTGCTCATCTGGTATGTAATCAGCAACCAATTGATCTACTGTTGCAGATTGTAAGTTAGCCATTTGATCACGATTTAGTATTTCAAATGAGGCGGTGTGATTCGCTGTATCTACTTCGTGGCCTTGATCAGCGACATATTTGGTTGCCTTATCTTGAAATTCTTTTACTCTTTCTTTTCTTCCTGGCTCAACGGTGATATCCATGTCTCTCATAAATTGAGCGGTATCTTCGTCTATAACTCCCTCTTGAACCATTTTTTCAATTTCATCTGGCGGCACATCAGCGCCAGGCGGTCTACCACGCGCACGATTAATTTTAGCTTTCACTATCCCCCAAGCAAAAGGAATCGTCCCCAATGCCATGCCAAATATGCCACCGCCTGCCATTTCTTTTGCCATGCCTAATATATCGTGCTGGCCTAATTCAGCATTAAAGTTATCAATGGTGGCTTGAGGTAGTGTCACACCTGCACCAATCCCAAAGGCGGTCGCTGCCTTTTCACCAACAGCGCCAGCCGTTTCAGGAAAGTATTTTTGCCATGATTCTTTCAAGATATTTTTTAGAGGCAATCTAGCTAACTGTGGGGCAACAATGCCACCCAGCGCAGAAATAGGTTTCATTGCCAGGCCGCCCAGCTCACCTGACAATAATGTAAGTGGGTTTAATGATTGGCCTAACATGTTGGCAGCTTCATTAGCGCCCCACTGTGTCCAGCCTACTTCGGGATTTTCATTACCGCGCTGTAGCGCCTCAAAGGTGGCGGCGATCGACTTGCCTTCTGGCGATTTAACATACTCATCATTGAATGACCTGATAGCCCAATTAGGTGTGGCCATACCCGCTGCAAGATTATTCCAAATAGAAGTTGATGCCGATGGTTTATGAGTTAAATTATCGGATATCAATTTTTCTGGCGGGGCGAGTCCTTCATCTCTATTGAGCATACTCCTCCCCAAAGTTTAACCCTTTACCAAGTATCTTTCGTTGAAATGAAATAGGCTTAAAAAACTCTATTCTTTCTTTATTTTCTGCATGTATTTTTTTCTTAACTTCTGATACCGCACCAGCAACCAGGTCTGTTGTCATTGGACGTTTATAAACAATATTTCCGGAGGGGTCTTTAGCAACAAGATGATTTGTTCCTGTTACTGTAACCGTTAATGGTGCTTGATCCTGCATGGCAATGAATTGAGATTCACTCATGTGTGCGCGGCGATAATCATTACCTTTGTCTATAGCATATTGAGCCACACTATCCATTTGTGATTTATCAATATTAACTTGCTTCTTATTAACAATATAATTAACACCAGACATTTGCTCATAAGATTTATTGATAAATGAAACTACTTGACCAACATTGTTGACTGAACCAAACGTACTATCAGTTTTTAAACTAAACTGGCCACTCTTTTCTGAAATGTATTTAGCATAATTGACGCCAGCTTGAACCAATTGGCCATTCAATGATGTAGCATCAATTGCATTATTCTGTGCGCTAATAATTTTAATAGCGCCTGTTATCTGTGTGTTAATAGAGTTCTTCAAATAATTATCTGGTATTGATTCTTCCGTTGATTGATCTAACTCTTTGTAGTTTCGTGGCTGATTTGCAGCTATCCAATCAATGTTTTCCTGGTCTGTATTACCGCCAGCTTGACCTGTACTTCCTAATGCCACCGTTTGCACAACCACCCTATGCCTTGGGTTAGTCATAGACTGCGCTAAGTACATTTGATTCTGCGGTGAGTACTTCTTTATTACCGCGTAAGCAACCGAAGGATCAGGGAAACTACCGTCAGCATTGACAGTAAAAGCGTTGCGAACAGCATCAACGTCAGCTTTTGGAATAGGTCTAACGGTGGGCCAATGATGAGCCTCAGCATAAGCCACAGATTGATTAGCATAATCATTATCATTTTTAGCCATCTCTGATTTAAGATTCGCAATTGTTTGAGCATCTCTAGCATCAGTATTTTGCAATTGGTTTTGCAAGTACGAGCTTTTATCAGCCCAATTTCTTACTATTTGACCACCCATAGTGGTCTGCGCCATTAACTTTTGTGAATCACCACTATTAACAGCCGTTACATAATCTTTAAGTGCGTCACGCTCAGCCACAGCTTGATAACTATTATGACCCTCTAACTCTTTTAATCGTGATGCAACCTGCGTGATTGGCGCACCTGAGTTAATCATAGCATTAGCTTGGTTAATGCCATTCATCGTTAACATTAATTGATCACGTTGAAGCGGCGTTAACTTTTCAATTGCTTCTACATCAGGTAATAAATGGTTTTTCTTAACATCATCCATCACACCCTGAAATGTTATATCGGAAGCGTGTACGTTCTTCGCCCACCTTGTTGTTTCATCAACAGGATAATCAAGATTATTGGTTTTATTCTTATCAACAGGATTGTACATTGCCGCATGAAAGTTTTGTGGCGTGTGCGCTTCTTCATTGTTATATAAGTCATGTTGATACTTTGCTAAATCCACCACACCCGTCATGGATTTAATCGCCGCCTCACCCTGCAATGGTGTTATTGAACCAGTCAATACAATTGATTCGACATGCTTAAACATTGCATCTTTTTGCTGCTCAAACTTATCGGGATCATTGATCAATGATTTAAGCGTATTTAATTGGAAAGGCCAATTCTTGTAATGCTCATAAGCAGTACCAATTTGCGCTTGTTTGACACTTGCCTTAATAGCTTCTAACTCAGCGCCATTTGTTGCTTTCTGCGCATAGTATTTTAATTTTGATCTATCCGTCTGGTTAACATAAGCATTAGCGGTGACCTGCTCGATACTCGATCGCATTGTTTCAACATGCTTAGTGGCATTAGCGGGATCAGTAAGAATTAGTGATTGTGTTGATATTTTAAGTTGATCAATATTGGCAGCCGATGAAAGCATCATGGCATTACTTTGTGTTTCTTCTACCTTTTCCGCACCTTTAAACCCCGCCTCTGCAATAGTACCGAGTGCCTTGGCAAATTCTTCGTGACTTGATGCCGAACTACTAACCTTTTGTGGGCTTAATATTGGCTGTGAATTATCTAGTTGAGGAAATTGGTTAGCCATAATTAAGATGCCCTAGGTGCTTTGTTATAAATGCCAGCCACCGATGTTGCCGTGGCAGCAGCATCACCAAATAATTGCGCGTATAAAGAATTACGTACATTTTCCTTTTCTGTCTTTCTACTTTCTTCTTGGAAGGCGTTTTCAATATTAATATTTTTCTGCTGTTTGGAGCTTATGTTTAATGTATTTCTTTGGATGGCATTATAACTAGGTGATGAAAATGCAGCACCCGTGGTCGTCATGTGAGCTTCTTGTGCATCTAAAACTTTCTCCATCACATCATAATTTTGCAATGTGCGTTGCTGGGTCTGCAATTCAATTTGCTTACCTTCCAGATCAAGCGCTTGCTTTCTAGCGCCAGCCGCTTTTGTTTCTGATACACCCTTCCCCACTTCCGCTGCCACTGCAACGCCCGCCATCACTAATGCTGCCGTTTCCAATCCCATAATGCCCCCTTATAAAACCGCTGCGGCTATTTGATAGCCTATGCTTAAAACCTGTAAATCAAATGGCGAGGATTGCGTGATAGATATAATCGGAACACCATTGCTATCAAACCTATTCCAACCAGAAAAAGGCGCAACAATAGCTGTGTCCGTTTGTGGAACCAAAGGCAATCCAGCCTGTATATCAGCATAATTCTGATACGGTACTAGATTACCATTAATAGAAAAATCAAGCGATTGGTAGTAGTCAACATAAATACGCTGCACTTGCTTAAAGAATGGCGACGATGTTGACCCCGCAAACGGGTACATGGGTACTAGCGTTAGATCGTATAGCAAACCAACGGTTACGCGACCCGATAATGACTGAGGATTGGTTACCGTAATTTGACCACCACTTACTAAGTATTGTCCAAAATCTTGATTTTGAAATACTACTTGGACAGTATAACCGTTAAATATACTCAATCCTGTTATTGTTCCATCCGATGCCATATTAGATGAAAATGCACCATCAACCCGTGTTGTATCGTCAAACTGCTCAATAGTATATTGCTCCGTCAGTTCATAAAACTTAAGGATATAAATTGAGTTATCAATCGTCACAATATCAATCAACGATACATTTGTTTGAAATTCAATTGGGGTTAGTGCTGCTAACTTATACTCAGTCGCAAATTGAAAAGCTGTTATTGTATCGTCGATGGGGTTTAACAAATAAATAAAATTATCTTGGCTCGTATCAGTGCCACGCAATAATGCTCTATTAGTTGGCGCTTTAATTAAATGATTTGATGCCGCTGATATGTTGCTTGATGAATAGGTTAAACCAATACCATTAAAATGAAAGTTAACAAATGCCTTACCTGTCTTGGTCGTGTAGTAGCTATCATTAATATACGTAATTGGCTTTAACAAAGGTGATGAACCATAGGACGATTGCTGCCTAATAGAAAATGTCGATGGCGTTAAAGCTGTATTAACATCTTGAGGGCATGCAAATTCGTTATTCTGACAGTATATTTCTAACTGCTTACCGCCATTCATCCAAAGGATTGCACCAGAGTTTGTCTGACCAATAGTATAAACAATAGCATCTGTATCGCGCCCCGTACCAACGTCAAAGTTGATAGGTGAGTTAATCTTAGAGCCAAATACCGTATTGCTTAGTGACTGCGTGTTACCAAGCCATAATCTATTTTGGAAAAATAATACTTTGCTTGGATATCCCAATGCCGCACTCCAAGCGGGCTGCCTGACCGAATATTGCGATCCTTGTGTTGCGTATGTGCTCGTATTAAATGGAAGTTGAACAGTCGCCGTGAATGTTGTTGTTCCGCCGCCACCGCCGCCATAACTTACTGCCGTTATAATCGCATAACCAACTGGCTCTATATCTGATGCGCCACCGCCAATAATCTGCCCACCAATCCAAGCATTATTAAAGCCAGGATCAGCACCTTCACCGCTAAATGCGAATGTTAATACATTACTTAAAACAGATAATGTAACCGTAAAATTATTATAGTTAATGTTGTTAAAATCGTATGCTGGTAATGGGTATATATCTAGATATTCAAATGCAAATGTTGGCACTTCTGCTGTATAAGATGATACGAATATACGGCCAGGGGCATAGTTAGGATTAGTCAAAACCAATGCGTCATTATCTTGCGTATAGTCTATATTCTCAAGATCACTGGTCGTGTATGGCATACCAGTAATATTCTGCACGAAAGTTAATCCCTCAGAATTAGCCACAACATTTGTCCCACGTCCCGTCACAACAAATGCGCCAGTGTGAGTAATTACCTGCGCCTCATTGGTTGGCGCTGAAAATACATACCACGTTCCACCACCTGCCGATAAAATCACATAATGATTATTAAACTTATCTACAAATTCATACATGTGCGAATTGGCTTGAGCATAACCCGTTGCATTAAATAATATAGATGTACCCTTGCGCTTTTTAGCAAGTCCAGTCGTTCCCACTTCAATATTTAATAATGATTGTGCCGCGGTAAGATACTCGGGTATATCAGTACGTTTCCATACTGTTGGGTCTACTTCGCCCATGTTGAAATTGGTTTGGCGTATCATCTGTTCTGACATGGCTCATCCTTGCACCCATTGAGCGCCTATTATATCATGCCTGTCCGCAAAACCTAGCTCGACGGAGCGAAAAGTGGCCTCATTAACCACCTGGTTTTGCCCTATTAATGACAACCCTAATGAGGTGAATATGGCAAAGACTATCAGAAACTGCAAAAAACATGGAGATTTAACAAAACACCAAGTAACCCAAATGGTTTACAACTATAGAGGAGTTAAAAAACCTTACTTTAGATGCAATGCTTGTCGATTAGAAGGCAGAGAAAGGGAGAAATTAACTAGATATTGGGAGAGAGATAACTACAAAGCCAAAAGAAAATCTTATAGAGATTCTCCAGAAAACAAAGAAAGGCTTAGAGCTGCCGCCATAATTCATAATAAGCGCGGCAATCCAAAACGTTACGGAATAACATTAGAAATTTATAATAAAATGTTAATGAAGCAAGATAATGTATGTGCTATATGCAAAAAAAGCGAAACTAGAAAGCATCATATAACTAATAAAACAAGAGAGCTATCTATTGATCATGATCACAAAACAGGAAAGGTGAGGGGATTATTATGTTGTCTTTGCAATATGATCATAGGCAACATTGATGAGTCAATTGATACATTAAAAAATATGATAAAATACCTGAAAAAATATAAATAATCAGACAAACGTCACGCGATCGAAATCATTATATCTTGTACTTTGCACGCTACGCTCCATATCATTTTGTTCAATGGCTCTAATTCTAATTTTTTCGTACTCAATTTCTAAGTACTTAGTTAATTCTAAATTATTAGTTAGTGTAGGAGAACATTTTGCCGCTGCATATAATACTAAATACCTGACTACTAATGGTGGCCAGGTCTCAAAAGGAAGGTCATTCGCTATATAATAATATTGCACTGGCAATGTATTTGCTAAAAGCATTCCATCCCATATTGCATAAATAGGCCAATCCGCACCTGTATATGCAAATTGAAAAAATTTCCCATAATTGCCTGGAAGTTCGTAACTGTACACGAAATCTACAGAAAAATTTGTTGTTAATGGTGATGAATTAGTCACATAAACAACAGCAAAATTCCAATTGTAATCCAATAAAACCTCTTTATATAACTCAAGTATTTTATTAGAAACAATAATCGCCTCAGGTGGAACAGGATTATTAAGAGACGGCGAGAGAGATTCGATAGGTGTGCGCCCTAATTCAGCCAAGGTACGATTAGTAAGCTCAATTAATGACGGCATTTATCCTCCCTGGAAAGTAAGGGGGCAGAATCGCCCCCAACCTTTTATGCTGTAGCAATGATGCGATAGTGAACTTTAGCAACGAATGTTGAATCACCCGTTGTAAATGCACCCGTTGGATTGGATAGGTATAAGCCTTTATTGACAGATGTTGAGAATGGTAAAGCGCCGACAGTGTTACCAAAAGCACCCGAGAATAAAAATGTTGTACTTGCTGTTGCAAAAAAGTCTGCCGCAGCTTCGCTATTTGTAGCCAATACGCCAGCACCATGTACAGTACTATCATATTGAACCGCAACAACACCACCACTTGCAAATGCAGCCGCGCCATAAGTCATTACTAACTCTACCTGCTCAACAACCAATAACATATTTGCGCCAGGTGCAGCAACAAGTAGTTTAGGGGCAGCATACATACCGTTAAATTCAGCCGCAGAAACCGCAACAGATGCGTACTGCAAGATGTTATTAACGTTATAACCACTATCACCAATCGTTCCAGCGGTATCTAAAGCCCATGTGAAGTTATCAACCGTGAATGAACCACTAACTGATGCCACCAATGACTTAGTGTTATCTGTTACGTTCTTTGCAGCAGCCGTACCAAGTGCCGTTAATGCGTTTACCAGACTCCAATTGGGAGCCGAGTAATTCACATAAAATTCACCTAGCGTAGCAAGCTCACCAACATTCAATGGGAACGTAGATGTATCACTATAGTTAATATAAAACACATCATTTTGTTTAATACGACTTGATTGATCATTCAAATAACCAGCCGCTGTAATCGTACCAAGGCTGTCAGGACTAGACGCCACAAAAATATTAGGTGCTGTACCTGGTAACCCTTCCGTAACTTGACCAAATGAACCAAAATTTGACATACAAAATCCTCCGTGATGATTGCTTAGTTAGCAACGTATGGGTTTTTAACAGTAACAAGCGCAATACCATTTGCTTGGATAACTTGAGCGCCCGAAGTCATTACCGTGAGTAATTCCCAACGATCGTTCTGCGGTACCCATGTGATAGAGGTTTGCACATCTCTGTTGAAGATTTGCACCATTGCTTCCTTGTTAACTACTGGCGTGAGATAGGTGTTGATGCTCATGGAAGTAGTAAATGGAATGGTATTGATACCGTTGCTGCCCAAAGTGCGAATGTCTACGCCCAAGTAGGAAACTAACTGGTTATCAACTAATGGTCGGCGGTCGTTATAGAACAAGTTAACAACACGATCATCATTCAACATGGATTGTTTAGCAATTGCTGGCAGCCAGAGCGAGCAAGCATGATTCATCACATCCACACCTTGATCCTCAAGGTAGGATAATGCCTGAGCCAGTTTGCCTTCGTTCATACCTGTGTTAACGCCAACCGTTGCAGCTACGGTAAAAAGACTACCAAACCCACTATAAGTGAATAATGAATTAATCTTAATATAATCGCACATACGACCAGCAGCTTTAGCGTGCAGTTTGGCATGATCAACAATTTTGTCATACGCAAACAGTGTCTTTTCACCACCACCAATAACGGTTTTAAGCGCATAGTTGTAAGGCACAATCATTACGTTTGTTGGGTTTACTGGCGTTACTGGGATATCAACAGGGGCATACGTCTGTTGTTGCATTTCGATGATATCGGAAACTGGTACGTTGGTTGCATCACCAGTGGTGCCATGTCTTTCTTCAATTGTGTTCATTAAGAACTGGTGATTTTGAAACTTAATCGTGACTTCTGTATCAAACAACTGCGAAGCAGTGTTTAAATTAATTTGATTAGTCATCCTGACTACTCCTAATAGATATCAATAAAGACGCCTAAGCGTCCAGTCTTGAGCATCTATCAGGTTACCGTCAGTGACAGGCTGATAATGTTCTCGATCTTGGAAAGCGGTTACCCAATAATGAGGCACTTTCCAAGATGCTTAAATACTAATCTTTATACCGAAAATCGTCAACTAGCGCGTTGCTGTGTTGCCTGCTGGGTAACCAAAGCAAGATAGCGTTGTATGTCTTTCGGGCTCTTTGATCTTTCCTTCGCATCATATGCCTTTCTTACATCTTCATCCGTTACATGGTAACCACCCGCCGCCGCTACTTTATTCATGCCAGGTACCGTATTATTTAATAATTGTTCTCTATGACTAAGCGCTGCTTTTCTCGCTTCTTCATTACCTATAAATGTGTTCAACATATTGTCATGCAGCGCTTGTGGGTAATTTCTTTTAACATAGTCACTCAGAATGTTAATCGTTTCCTCACCTACCGCCTTCTTGGCATTTTCAAATTGTGTCTTTCTGCCATCCAAAAGCGCCTGCTCACCCTTTACAAACTTTTCATACTGCTTCTGCGTCATACCCGATTCTTTAGCACGCGCTTGTAGGTTAGACAACCGATTAGCTTCTAACTCCACATCGGCGGGATTAAGATACGCATCAGGTACCTTGGTCACTTCATCTAGTTGGTTTTTTAACTTGGTATTTTCATCATACACAGCAGCAGAATTTTTATAGCCTACTTCTAAATCCTCAACCGTTTTAAACTTTCCTGCGTACAGTTTTTCTTGTTGTTGGTTCTGATTTTGGGTCTGTTCCATTATTTGCTTCCTTTATTATTTGTTCGACATGAATAAGCACCCTATGTATATCCCTGAACACAGAGCGCCTCCCATCATAAAACGCAAAGCCTGTGCCGCCAAACTCCGTGCTCAACGGTTCGTCCATGAATGTGTCCAGCATCATCCTGTCTAAAACTTTACGTCCTAACTCGTTGGCTTGAAATAACATATACAATTGGTGCTCTTGTTCAGAAATCTTTTTAGCTTTTAATAATTCTGTTATCACTCATCCTCTCCCACACATGGGCATTGTGCTAAATGCCAATCCCCTTTGCCAAATATATCATTAACTATTTTTCCATCTTTCCAATATGGCCTTCCAAAATGGATATTTTCAACTTCTATCTTTCCGCTGCCATTACAATCTTCACAGTCTTTTCTCGCAATCATATAGTCACATTTGGCGCAGATGGGAACTCAACTTTACCCGCCGCCGTAGATGGAGACGGCGCAGGCAATTGGCCAAGCGATTGCTGCTCGACCATCTGCCGCAAGAATTGCCGTATTTCCTCATCCGAAGCAAATAGTTTACGTGGTAAATTTAGTTTATCAGTTAAAAATTGATTCATCTCAAAGATGTTAGCCGATGCCATTGCCGCACCCTGACCAAAGAATTGTTGTTTAACCTGCATGTTGGTTATCAAGTGGTTGAGATCAGCTTGATTCTGCAAGTCATATAGCGGCGATACATAATCAAACTTTAATTTGTTTGTTGAGAAACCAGGGATTGATTGACGCTGTTTAGTTAACAATCCACGCTCGTTGAGAATCTTTGCCGCTACATCAAATATTTGTTTTGGTAGCTCGTTAATCAAGCGCGATATATCGGTGGCCGATGTTCTTTGCGCCCTGTTTTCCCTGATTGATACCTCTGTTGCCGATCTGACTGGTGTTTGTATTTCACCTAATGGATCAACCTGGAAACCTCGCTGAATCACACCTTGTATGTGCAAAACCTGCTGAAACACGTCTGGATATTCTGGCATCTGCAATGCTTCCAGAGGATTTCTGCCCTGTGGATTTCTAGCAATCATTGCCCCCGACCATTGGCGTACAGAATAAGGATTAAAGTAAGTACCAGCATCATAAAACATCGGCGGGTTAGCCTTAAATGCCATGTTCTGTCGGCTGTACATGACGATCTGATTAAGGTCTTTAATAGTGGGTAACATATCCACACCAATACCACGACCTTCTGCCTCACCTGGCCTCACTCGATCACGATAAACAATGATCTGTTGATATGTACTCTCGCGATCAAATAATAATGCCTCAGGGTCATCATCCATCACTGCATATATATAAAATGAATCATCACTATATTTTATCTGACCAAAGTTAACGGTAAATACTTCGTCCGGTTCCTGCTGCAATGTCTCTCTTAATTTTCCACTATAACCTGGGTATGTCTCCAAAATAGATCGTGCCGTCATTTTCTGCGCGAACCAGCATGTGTTGATGACATCATCTGTCGAATATTCGATATAAAGCGCAACACTTGGTATTGAACGGAAGTACAAAGGTACATCATCAGATTGAGACTCAACCCAGATAGCTGCTGTACCGCCAACAAGATCAAGATTGCTACTAGAGACAACGCGACTAAGATTGCTCTCATTAAGATAGAAAAATATACGATCGTTAATCTCATCCATGACAACCTGTGCATTGCGGATTAACTCCTGGCTATACAAATGAGGGTCTAATACTAACTTACCCCAAACACGATCCTTAGGCAGCAACAGACCATGTAAATCATTAGCCCGCTGATAAGCAGCAAGCATAGCGGTGTTATCCCATATCTGCTGGGTAACGGGCTTGCCATCATCACGGTAATTAAACTTGACGTTAAAAGCATCACGATCAGGAATGACATAAAAATACAATTCTTTGTATAACGCCAGCCAACGATCTTTGTATTGTCGGGCTTCCCAGAAGCGTGCGTTTAACTTTTGGAGGTCTTCCATGTGCTTTCCTTAGCGTTGGTTTTTTAATCTCAATCCAGGGATGGGATTATTTCTTGCTACTTGTCCACTATCACGATTAGCGTGCCATTGCTCACCACCTTGACCCTTGATAATGCCCAATCGTTGCTCATAAAGACTTTGCTTTTTTAACTCTAGTTCCGCTTGATTCTGTCTTATTTGTTCGTCAGCCAGTGCGCTGCCTGGTGTTTGTTCATTGTCCCCGCCCAGAAACCCCATGTGACCGCCTCCAATGCGATAATATTTCGTAATTCGATCCGTCATACTTTATCAGTTTGTTGTATAGATGCACAGGGTTAAAGCTTATACCAATGTCAACCCCCGATGCGTACCTGCATATCTCATTACAAGAGCGCACCCAAAATGGTTTCCAGGCCACCCTAACCCTATCTTTAACATCAACCGATATGATAGCGGTTATCTCTGGTATGTGTGGCAAGTTTCTGATCAACGTATCGCCATCATTGCATTTAATACGCCTGGTTAACAGACCCGTTCGATCAAGGTCTAGCATGATCCAGTCTTTACCATCATAGGTGATTATGTTGCAGTGCTTAAACTCTTTGGAGAATGACAACCAAGATTGTATTCCCGTTGCCTTTGAATAGAAGATGTAAACGGCAATCAATCCAATAACCCCTCAGCTATATTGATACAAAGGTTCATTAAATAAATACCTTCCGCGAGCGCAATCATAACCATTATCTTTAGCAGACCTTCATAAATCCAGCCAGGTATATTGCTCAATGTATAATCCCCTTATTAACTAAATCATCCACATCTATAATCCGCTGCTTGTGCTCAATATATAAATTGCGATAGGTGAACATTTGGTTGTCCATTCTAACCTCGCACTCCAAATTATATTCAGCGCCATCATACTTAAATTCACCTTTATACTGCCACCACCGATCACCTTGCTTGCGTGATACAAAGTCAAACAAATAAGAAATTATCTCTTGTTTTAACTTCGGCATAGACTTCATCCGCTCTAGTGTTTTCTTATCACTAATATTCAGCATGTCATCCTCTCCGCAAAGCCTTAAATATAGTCTTAAAACATCCAGTTAAGCAATCATCTCTCGTGTCAATATTGATATTTACATTAGTTACTTGGCTATTTGATCTTGATCTTGAATGGCTAAATAAGCGATTAATATTGTTAGCTTCTTGTGGCGTCAATTCGGGTAAATCAGTTATAGGCTTCCTTGGCATATAGTGACCTCCTAAAAGATCACTATACATTATTCTTTGGCCTATTTTCCCGTACACGCCGGTGACCAGCTAGCTAGTTCTGGTTTGAGCCTTCAGTATCGTCGGCCATTATTCATCTACTAATAACTACTAATGATTACTGAAATTAGTAATTATACAAATCTTATCCTATCTTATGGCTTACACCCATAACTCCGATATTGGTCTAGGAGTTTATCTTTCTCGTTTAACTGATTAATGAACTGATCTACTGTGCCGCCCAATTGCTTAATTTGCCATTCTAGTTTATCTATCTCAGCATCTTTCTCGGCAAGTTGTTTTTCTAACTCTAATACTTTTTCGTTTCTCTCATTACACCAATCGCTTAAGTCTCTTCCGGTTTTTACAGAATGGGCTAAATCTTTTTCTAGTCTAAGTATCTCTCTTACATGTAATTCACACACTAATTTCATTTCGTATAATTCTTTTTCCAGTTCTTCGGTACGATAACCTATATTCTTTTCCATAATATCCATCATCTTTTGAACGATAGGTTTTTCATCATCCGACTGGGTGCAATCTTTAACTGGCTGCTCGTTGACAATATCCTCACATTCTTGATGCCATTTCTCCAGCTTCTCTAGTCTTTCACTATAATTATTTGCTATTTCTTGTAAACTACTAATATCTGACCAAATATCATCGTCATCACTATCTAACCTTTCAACTTCATTTTCTAACTCTTTTACCCTCTCTTCCAACTTCATCATCTGCGCGATTAGGGGTGATACAGATTGTTCTTCGTCTTTATTCATCTTTGATCTCGTCTATTTTTACGTAATAATAATCACCTGGAAAATAAATCAATCCTTGTTTATAGATAGCGACTGTCTTTCTAATAACATCAAAATGATATGGCTCATCTTCTAATTTCAGGTTTTTAATTAAGTCTTCTAGTGATTGCATTGTCCCATCATAAGTGTGAACTTGCACTCTTTCAGGTTTTTCTTCGTGGTCTTTATCGCTCATAACACTCCTACTACTTTCAATGTGCCATAAATCATCAACCCAGATAAACAACCTGTTACTATCCACACAAATACAATCACTGCAAACATAAGAGCGTTACAAGTATTTTCATATAATTTATAGCTCATTCTACTCTCGTAGGCACGTAACAAAGTGGTATTTCATGACTACGATCAATTACTGAAATTAATCTAGTCATGACGCGTATAAATATCTCTCTTTGTTCAAATATTGGAAAAAGTAATTCTAATTCTTCTGGTGTGGCTATTAGTTTATCGCTCATTCTTCTACCTCTTTTGCGGCGCTATTGATTGCTTTGACGGTTCTTGTTTTGGCTTGCCAATCGGTTGCCAGAGGATAGAAAAATTATTATCTTTTAGATTGAGCGGCTTAAGTTTTTCGTTATGGCTTTTCATTTCTTATTCATCCACTGGAATAATATATAAACCCCGATAGGAATGGCATAAGCCAATCCTACACCGAGGAAAAATATATCTACAAATGATGAGGGCGTGCAGACAAACATAATGTCCTTATGCGGCGTCTACTATCTCAGTACTTAACTTTTCTTCTGCTTTGATTGTATCAAGGGTTACATTACTTTCTTGTTCACTTGCTGTCTGTACTGGTGCTTGCGGTACTGGATCAAGCGGGGCAATAGATATATTCTCCGCTGCCATTGATGCGATTGCCTCTTTATACCATACACAACCAGTGTCAAAAAATATTAAAGCATTTTGTTTTGCAGCGGGATGACATGGAAAACTTTTAACACCTTCAATAAAGGTATGATAAAGATTTAAAAAGTTAGCTATCAGATTTCTCTTAACCGCTTCAATTTGTTCTGGTGTCACTTCAAGTTTCGTTACTTCATCTGACATTTATTTCTTCCTTATTTTACGTAAAGTTTTTGCCAATCGTGCCTCTTTGCCAATTTTACCGCCTTTTTTAGCTGCGGCATTAAGTTTCTTTGCTGGTATCTTCTTACCTTTCTTTGCACCAAGTTTCTTTCTTAATGCGCCCTTGTTCTTTGCTGTTGCTGCTGCAATCCAGTTAGCCATTATGATAATCCCTTTTCATTTCTATTTTTAAAATCTTCTTTGGCGCTATTCCATCTTTGAACATTATTATGAACGGTGCATTTCCTAGAGCAAAACTTACCCACACTATCAGACCGTGTATAAAACTCATTTTTACAATGCAAACATTCTTTTAATATTTTATATCGGAGACTTTTTTGCAACTAAAGACCCCTTTCATTCATCTTTTTGAAATCACTCTCAAGCTTAGTACATTTTTCTAATAGATCATTAATGATTCCAGCATCTGCGCCAAAATCTTCGCGAAAACATCTTTCCAACAGCCATGCTTGTGATTGCCAATTAGGAATCGCATTACGAATATGAAGCTGTAATTTTGCGACTTCTTCACACTGTTTCCCTTTTACTTTGTAAAAAAATTGAGCATGCTCACTCCATAAACCTTTGCCTATATCTTCTTTGCCTTGATTAAGCCAATTATAAAGAGTTTGTCTTGTTATTTGAGCCCATGCAGCAACCTGTCCCAACACTAAAACCTTTTCAACACCTTCAATAATTTTCTCAGTGGTTTCCGCTGAAAACTTAGTTGGCTGTCCTGGCCTAAACTCAAACTTAATTGTCATCCCGTTTCCTTTCACAAGAAGAAGGGGCGAATTAACGCCCCTCTAATTTATTTACGCATACCGCCGTCAAAGTACTCAACGTTATAGTGCCCCATTGCGCCCATTGCTGCTTTTGCTGCTGAATGGTGTTTAGCATGGTCAATTTTATCAACCATGTGATGATCAACCATTCCTTTATTTGCGCCTGGACGTTCTGCCGCTTTGTTGCCGCCTTGATGTGCGTCAATCTCGACCGCGTGTTTTGCTGGTGAATTTACTGATACTGCTTCCATGTTCGCATACTCCAATTAATTAATTGAGTCTACATCTTATCACTTAATTTTTTATTAGACGAACCAAAATAATATCCCACGATTATTATCATGATATCTTGCACCCTCGCACTAATAATATCATCGACATTATGCGGCGCGTAGATAGCGCAAAACTGTATACCCGCATAAACTAACGTAAAAATTAGCGCCAAAATTGTCGGAACATGATCACCTAATTTTATTTCCCTCTGTCTCGCGTCCTTTCGATCATCCACCTCAGTCGAGTAATCTTGACTAGCAAGTCTAGCAAGCGTGTCAGCGTGATCGTACTCGATGGTTTTGAGTTTAATAGCCGCCTCAGGATCGGCAGAGATCGCAGCTTGGAGGCCATTGATATCTTTAACGTCAACCCCAAAAGCACCAGCGAGTAAAGATACCGCAACACCTGCCAGCGGAGAACCGAGCGCCGAAGCCACCAGGGGCGCAGCTTCACCCACCAGCTTCGCCAATCCACCAAACTTATTTTCCACGGCATTGACGATACTCATATACGATAAACGCGATTTAACCAGCCGTCTAAAAACTCTTTGTC
>JGI24891J29808_1000528_pt1 | contig 19554 bp, 35 predicted proteins | sample FreactcultuFSWF8_FD_29808 | JGI IMG/M metagenome (IMG submission 29808) | reverse complement strand
CACAGTTCGCTTGGATACCTGACGCCGCAACAGTTTGCAGAGACTTTTTTAACCGCAGACTCCAAGTCGTTCTCGTACTAAATTGGGGAGCAGGTCACATCTGATTCAACCTGTATACAGCGGATTGGGATCAAGGTATATCACTGCCTTGGAATTGGCGAAGTTCTTCGGTGCAATTACACCAAATTCGAACGACATCCGATTGAATGTATCGAATTTCCAAGTAAAGCTTTGATCTTGGAAAACGAACTTGATTACTTCCCCCTGGTGAACATTGATGAACTTTGTTCCACCATCGACTTGAACTATGCGGTCTGGCAACGCCTGACTCGCAACCGTTCCATAGGGATCTGACACTTGTGCCATTGAATTAGCAGCGGCAAGGGACATGAAAAGCGCAGAGCAGACTGTGCCAACAAACAAGTTGAATTTCATAAATACCTCCTTTTAGTTGAATAATCGCCTTAGCGATAAACCCATTTTAGGGAGGTAGGCATGACTGATTTGCTACTAGATAGTTACATCTATGCAATGTAATTAGAACTATTGAAATGTGGCGGTGCTCTTAATTTAAGACGGAATGCACCTTAAAAATGGAGCTGATAATAAATTTCAGCACCATATTCTCCAGCCCTAAAACAGGGGGCGGAACAAATTGTCGCCACAAAATTGGCATAAAAATCGAAGATTTAAGTTAATGCCTGCAAAATTTCTAGAATCTCGGCCGACCTTCAACTTGCTGGCGCAAACGGATGTGGTCTTGAGCCAGCAGCGCACCAATGAGGCCTATCGGGACACGCTTTCCTCGAATGCCGAGGAATTGCAGTGTCTGGCCAGAACCATTTCCGACATGCTGTTCTTGGCGCAGACCGAAAAAGGCATCATCCTGCCTAGCTATGAGCCGCTCCAGCTCCAGGAGGAAATTACCGAGTTTTTCGACTTCTATGATGCCCTGGCAGAGGAAAAAGGGGTGCATCTGGCGGGCGATGCCACCATCAGTGGAGATCGCCTTATGGTCCGCCGCGCATTGAGCAATCTGATCTCCAATGCCATGCGCTACATGCCAGCGGCCGGCAGTATCGTCGTGTCGATCGACAGGTCTGAAGGCTCTAGCAGCCGTTAAGAATGACGGCCCCGAGATTCCGATGGAGCATCTGCCTCACTTGTTTGACCGGTTCTATCGAGCAGACAAGTCCCGCACCAAGGTTGACACGGATTCGGCTGGCTTATCCATTACGCTGGCCATCATGCGGGCTCACCAAGGGGATGTCACCATACGCTCGGCGCAGAAGAAAACGCGCTTCACTCTGCGATTCCCCCATATGGTGATCTAGCAGCGTCTATGGAGATGTCCAGACGATCTATGCAATGGTCTCGCCAACAGAGGCCGGTGGCAATTCACGAAAAGCGTAGCAATTCGCCTTGGCATCATTGAGGGCGTGGTGCTCGGGCAGATTATGCTGCTTGTGGAACTCGTACCGCAATAGCTCATTGATGCGATCGGCGACCAGTCGACGTTTGCACCACGGCGGCCCCCGTCCATCCAAGACATCGTAGAAGAGATCCCAGTCCGTCTGGTAGTCGTAGCAAATGAAGACCTCTTGATCCTTCGGCCTTACCAACTTAAGCCAATTGGTCATCTGCAGGTAAAGGTCGTCCTTGGTCATTTCCGCATGCGGTGCGTATCCCAAGAGTGGAAGGACCGCGGCCTTGACAAATTCGCTGCACTCACGCACCTCGTAAGGCAGCTCGGCGTAAAACTCCTCGCCGCTTTGTGCGACCAGGCCGATGCTGATCAACTGCGGGTCGAGAAAGTCAGTGAACTCAGTGTCGATGAAGACGTTGAACGACATCGTATGCTCCCTCATTTGTGAACTTCAGGGACATGGCTCTGGCCCGAAAGTGTGGCATGCCCCAATACCCATGGCATCAGCTTGGCAATACTGACTGCATCGTCCAGCCCACGATGATGCTGCCCCTCCAGAGGAATGCCCGCCAGCGCACACGCCCGCGCCATGCCAACCTCCTTGCCAATGCGCTGAACCTTCGCAAACAACCGCTTGGCATTCTGATGGGGCATGGCCAAGGGCATCGTAATCTCGTGGCGCTGGGCCTCTCTGGTCAGTTGCTTGTGATCGTAGTTTCCCCAGCTCATCCAGACAGTATCGCTGGACACTACCTCCCTGACGAAGGCCTGAAGCGCCTGCGCTGCGACAGGAAACAGGGGCGCTTGATCGATTTCCTCTTGGGTGATGCCGATCAACTTCTTGCAAAATGGCGTAAGGGCCGGCCGCACCAGCGGCTTCGCCAGATGCTGAAACCGTTCCAGCACCACACCACGTTCGGTGACCCAGCAGGCACCGATTTCAATAATTTCCATCTCTTCCGGCGGGATGCTGCCGTCGTCCGAACAGGTCGCTTCGAGGTCGACAACGAGAATTCTTGCCACGTGATCCTCTTGATAATGGAGTTGGTCCGGCGGGAGGACAATTTCGCACGCGAAATTGCTGCCTTTAGTGACTAAAGGATCTGTTGCTTTCGCAACTTGAGCCGGCTCAACTTGGAGGCTAGCTGGTAGCTATCAGCTAGCTGAGAAATGCCTGCTGCTGAATTTGCGACCGACGCGGGCGGAAAATATTCGCCCGTCCATTGAGCGCGCCGGCCGGGTAGTCACGGCAATAGCTCCGTCCTTAATGGACAGGAAAACACGTTGGCCTATCTTCCAGTCTGTCAATGCCTTCGGCCACGAGACTTTGCCGTCGCGTTCGAGAATGGTGGAGTAGGTTTGACGTTTTTTCATGCAAGCTCGATTGTGCAGTTTTGATCAAAGACGATCGCGTTTTGGATCATTTCATTCCACAGTTTATAGCATCTCGTGGTCACAATATATTCATGTCGTGACTTGAGTCTGGTCAACCTACAAAGAATATCTGAGAGCGTGAAAACTTGCCATTGACAACGAACCTTCGGCTGATGCAATGTCCGTGGAGCCTGTTGATGTCACTCCGATTTTTCAACGATTTCGCCTTTGAACGACCCTGCCAAGGATCCCCTTACCATGGCCAGTATCGAACGGACTGCGTATCCTAGATTTCCACGTACGCTGACACTTAAAGATCTTCATGCAACCTTCACGCCGCGGCCTGAAGAAATAGAATGGGCCGCCGGTTTCGCCCGCTCCGCGCCGCGGCGCCTGGCCTTACTGGTGAATCTGAAATGCTTTCAGTTTTTGCGCTACTTTCCAGCCATTGATACTATTCCCGCGGAAATCGTGGAGCATATTTCTGCGAGTCTTGGTATGCAGCCCGTTCATGCGATTTCATACCCCGACTCGAATATATCTCCTTATCGCCATCACAAGGCAATCCGCACGCTACTCGGGGTAACGCCATATGAGCATGTGAAGACCAGGCCAATTACTGTCGAGATCTCCCAACGTGCGGCCGCCATCGTTGATACTCGTGTAGACATCATCAATATCACGGTCGAGGAATTGGTACGGTCAGGTTACGAGCTCCCAGCATTTAGCACCCTGGACACTATTGCCGAAAAAGCTCACGCTGCAGTGGAGTCCGCGCTCTACAAAAAGATCTCCCAACGCTTGTCCTCTGCCCAAAGGCAGTGGCTTGATAGCCTTCTAGATACGGAACTACCGCAGCGCCGATCCCTTTATCACCAGATTAAGCGCTCTGCTAAGAAGGCTTCTCGCAAGCATCTCGATTTAGTGTTGGACCAGCTAAATTGGCTAGAGTCATTGCCCGATCCCGGAACGCTGTTGGAAGATGTGCCGGCCAACAAATTGCGGCATCTCTCCGACCGTGCAGCCGTCCTCGATGCGGCAGAAATGAAAGATTACAGCCCAGCGAAAAGACAAACGCTCATTCTGGCTCTTATTCATCACATGCGGATCGGTGCCCGGGACGACATTGCCGAGATGTTCATTCGACGCATCAGCGCTATTCACAAAAGCGCGCGAGAAGAATTGCAGGTTCTGCAGGCGCGGCAGCGGGAGCTCAGTGAAGAGCTTGTCGCAACCTTAGAACAGGTTGTGGAGATTCTCGCTGAAGGTATGGAAGATGCTCCGACAGGAAGACGTATCCGCGACCTCCTGGCCCCACATGGCAGCTTGGAACGGCTGCAGGGTGATTGTGAGGCAATCCGAGTCTGGAGTGGAGGGAATCATCTTCCATTGCTCTGGAAGCCTTTCAAATCTTGGCGTGCTGCCATGTTCCAGATGGCGAAGGTACTGGTTTTTCATCCGGCCACGCAGGACAAGGCTCTTCTCAACGCTTTGGATATCGTAATGGAAAACGAACACCGGAAAGCAGAGTGGATCGCCGATGAGGTAGATCTATCGTTTGCTTCAGAACGATGGCATAAACTTGTCCGACGTTCTCACGGCCTTGGAAACCCGACTAATCGTCGTTACCTAGAAGTCTGCGTCTTCTCCCATCTGGCCAGTGATCTGCGTAGTGGCGACGTGTGTATCGAAGGTGCTGGTACATTTGCCGATTACCGTGGCCAGCTTCTCTCTTGGAAGGAGTGCGAGGCACTACTCCCAGATTATTGCGACCGGATCGGTATCGCTGCCAATCCTCAAGCGTTCGTCGAAAACCTCAAAAGCATGTTGGCGGACACGGCTGCGCAGGTGGATAGCGAATTTCCTCAGCACGCCGGCGACGTATCGATCGGCGCCAATGGGGAGCCGACTTTGAGGCGCGTTACCGCCCGCGAGATTCCCGCCTCAGCCATTGCGCTGCAAGCTGCGATAGATAGCCGGCTCGTGCCTCGCAATCTGCTCGACATCCTCGCCAACATTGAGCATTGGACGGGGTTCACTCGTAATTTCGGGCCGCAGTCCGGTGACGACCCCAAATTACGCAATGCTCGCGAACGTTACCTGCTGACCGTGTTCGCAATGGGATGCAACCTTGGGCCGCATCAGGCCGCTCGACATCTGTCCAATGGCGTCACCCCTCATCAGCTTTCCTATGTCAACCAGCGCCATATGAGCCTGGAACAACTAGACAACGCTTGTCGCGACCTTACGGAGCTATACCTCAGATTGGAACTGCCGAAACTTTGGGGAGACGGAACGAAGGTGGCTGCTGACGCCACACATCACAATTTTTACGAACAAAATCTCCTTGTTGGCATGCACTTCCGATACAAGCGGATGGGCGCGGTGGCATATCGTCATGTGGCGGACAACTACATTGCGAATTTCCGCAGCTTTATCCCGCCGGGAATGCTGGAAGCGATATATGTCATTGAAGGTTTGATGAAAGCGGGGCTGAGCGTCCAGCCAGACACGGTCTATTCGGACACGCACGGGCAATCTGAGGTCGTATTTGCATTCACCTATCTGAATGGCATCCAGCTAATGCCTCGAATTCGTAACTGGAAGGATCTAAAATTCTATAAAGCTGACAAGGCCACTAAGTACAAGCACATCGACAGACTGTTTAGCGACGTCGTGGACTGGAAAGTAATCCAGAACCACTGGCAAGATCTCATGCAAGTAGCGATCTCGATCCAGCAAGGGAAGGTGGCGTCTCCGATGCTCCTTCGAAAATTGAGTCATGACGGCCGCCACAATCGACTCTTTGCCGCCGCAAGGGAGCTGGGCAGAGTATTGCGCACCATCTACCTGTTGCGCTGGATTTCGCAAAAGGAGATGCGTCAAGAAGTGACCGCTACGACCAATAAAATCGAGTCTTACCATGCCTTCACCAAATGGCTCGATTTTGGCGGTGACGTCATTACCGAAAACGACTTGAACGAGCAGCAAAAGAGAGTGAGATATATCGACTTAGTGGCTTCTGCTGTCATTTTGCAGAACACGGTGGATATGATGCGAATCATCCAGGAGCTTTATGCAGAAGGTGAGCAAATTGCCGTTGAAGATGCAACATATATGAGTCCCTATGGCACCACGGGCGTCAAACGCTTCGGAAATTATTTCCTTGATATGAAACGTCCGCCGGAGGCTTGGCTTAAGGAGGCACTATTCAAACAGGCTGCCAAGAGAGCAAAAGCGGAAGCACCGAAGGCGCAGAGGGAGGCGCATGACTAAAGAACACGAAACCATAAAAACGGCCTATGGTTTGGTAGATAACAGTGCTCTTAAAAAACTTCAGCAGGAATTCGACACTTCGGCTTTATTAACTATCGTCGATGAACTTGACCAGGTCATCGACTTGCTGCGCTCAGAAGATGGATTGCGCGACGAATTACTTCGCCTGCATGGGATGGCACACACCGTCTTAAACGGCGCGGGTCTCTCTGTGCCGACAGGGGAGGACTCATTGCCAGAGATGGTATTTGACACAATCAGCTGCATTCAACGCGTCGTAGGGGTTATGCGTGGTTGGCAGCGATCAATAGAGCCCCTTGAGGCACTCGCGCCAAAAGATTGAATCAGTTATAAAGCCGCAGATTTTTATTACTTTTAGGCTTATGTATGAACATTGGCCTTATCTCGGCTGCCCCCCCACAAAGGCAGCCAGGCGTAGTGCCCATCGAAGATCAGGTGTTCCCGCTGCAGCAGCTTTTCGCGGAACAACGCTTGCAGCGTGCGTTGCAGACTGCGCTGCCGGGCTTGATGCCAGGCTCGGTTGAGATGGACATCTTGGGGTTCACCTAGGTCCTGGATGAGATTCAAAGTACGCATATTGTTGCCTCATGTAACAAAGTGTCTTTGAATTGTATCAAATGCGAATAGCTATTATTCGTATTTATTCGAGGGATATTTATTCGTATAATTTGTATTATGTAAAATGGCATTTATTGCCAGAGTAACAACAAAACGCCAAACGATTCCTACCCTGTTCCGCACCTCAGAAAAGCCGCCTTTTTAGGTGGCTTTTCTTCTTTACAAGTTCCGTTTTTCTGAATCACAATTGCGCCGCAATTTGCAAAATAGACAACTATGTGCCGTGACCTATTTGGGGAGGTTCCGGTGACAGAGGATGACGTCTATCGATGGGTACAGGCTATCTCGCCGCGCTGGCTCACACCGGAGCGGTCCTATCTCAACTACGTCCGCACCTGGGGCGTGGTCGATAAGATCAAGGCGGCAAAGCTCCGGGGGGACTTTGAATCCATCATAGACCGTCCGCAACCGGCATACCATGCAAGATTTGCTCTAAACGCCATCATCTAACGAGGAAAATAAGAAATGAAGATGCAACACCTGTCCGCTATTACCCTGGCCCTCATCCTGTCGGCCTGCGCATCCACCAAGCCCGCCAACGTCATGCCGATGGCTGGCGGCCAGTACCGCACTACCGGGTTCGGTGAAGACGAGAACGCCGCCCAGGGAGCCGCGCTGAAGGCCGCACAGGCAGCATGCGAGAAGCAAAGCCGCCGCCTCGAAGTGGTCAGCACGCAGACCAAATACAAGGGCGTCGTCAGCGAGGACACGAATAAGAACCTCGCCACCGCTGGCAAGCTGGCCTCCTATGTCGGTGCCTGGGTTCCCACGCTCACCGACGACAACGACTACGAAGTCACCCTGCAGTTCACCTGCGCCGCTTGAGCCCGGCCAGGACAGCAAAAAGCCCCGCAGTGCGGGGCTTTTTCACTTCTTGCGCTTGCGGAAGGTGCCGTCCTTATTGCGTGGCGGCGTGCGGCGTCGTTTGGTCATGATCACCCTTTCACGTTGGTCAATACTTCGATCTTCATCAGGCGTCGCTCAATCGAGAACGCCCACTTGAGCACACCGACCCCGCCAGCGAGGACGCCCGTGCTTGTCGCAAGCTGGAAGAGCTCGATGGCAGACATCATGCGGCCTTGTTCTTGCTCTCGGTCAGCACGCCAGCCAGCGCGCCAGCAGCGGCGCTTGCGCCATCCAGCAGCAGCGCATATGCAGGGAAAAAGCCCTTGAGGACTTGCGCCAGCACGCCCAGGCCCGCCCAGGTGCTGGGCTCAGTAAAACGGTTCATTTTCAGGTTCCTTTCATCACATCAACAGGCCCGGATTGTCAGCAGTTGGCGCTGACTGTTTCAGGGCTCCCCAGGGATCGCGCACGATGTCTGCCAGCACCGGCCCAAGCGCAAACGTCTCACGAATCTGCGTCTGGTACACGGGCGGGACAATCGACACCATGTCTTGCACGACACCGCCGACAGCGCCTACAGCACTGTCAACCGCGCCGCCGATGGCGTTGCCGATCCCGTCCACGGCTTCGCCAATCCTCTTTTTCGCGTAGTAGGCAGTGCCGACCAATACCAGCACCGCCACCCCCGCGAAAATCACATCGCCCCGGTCCATGATCAGCCGAACCAGGGGTCGTCAGCCGTGCCGCCAATCGGCCCCAGCGTGCCGAACGAGTTGTAACCGCCAGTGGCCGCCGACGCGTTGTACGTGTCGGGCATGCCCTTAGCCATGTTGTTCATCCAGGCCGCGAGGGCGCTGGTGACACCGTATGCCACTTGCTGCGCGCCGACACCGGTTGCACCGGATGCAGACGTAGGCACGGTCACGATTCGCGGCTGAGTGGCCACCGTAGTAGCGCGCGCGGTGCGCGTGTAAATCAATGCTGCGGCCAGTACGATGGCGACAAGCACCAGATCATTACCGCCGCCGCCCATGGATGCACTGCTCATGCGACACCTGCTTTCTTCATGATGGTGGTGTAGTAGTCCACCGTTTCAGCCGGCGCAGCAGCCAGCCCCTTACGCAACACGTTGCCGATACCCCAGTTGTACGCGGCCAAGCCGCCAGCCAGGGAGCCCGCCGAGCCGATCAGACGCGCCAGATATCGGGCAGCGCCCGGAATGGCTTGCGCCGGGTCCAGTGCAGCGGCCTCGCTGCCCAGCTCATCGCGGGCAGTGGCGGGCATGAACTGCGCAATGCCGAGCGCGCCCGCGCTGCTGCGCACCGTTCCGTTGATGATGTCTTGGCGGTAGCGGCTTTCCTTCCACAGAAGCCACGCCAGGACGGACACCGGCACGCCGGTTGCGTTGGCGCTGTCGGTGATAATTTGTTGGTACGGGCCAGAGCCTGCGGGCCAGCCCGTGATCATGCTTTGCATATCGTCTGCCGTATCAGAAAAAAAGTTCGAATTCTCATCACCGGCTGTCGCGTCCACGAGCGTGAACTCGCTGACGCCTGCGCCGCCCTGCCCTGCCTGCCACATCACGTATGCAGCCACCAGCAGCCCGGCACCGATGAAGACCTCATCACGCATTGCTTTCCTCGTACCATTCAAAGTTTCCGGTCACGTCGACGTTCTGTGTTCCTTGGGTTACCAACATCCCTTGTCCTGGCGGTAACACGACCGGTTCCTTAAATTGGTACGTAGAGAACTGAGCGGCTGCAATGCCGAGAATCAGCATATTGTTCCCTCCCAAGACCCCCGGATTTGGCGCATACCGCAACTGCCCAACGGATACGGCCGCCCCACCAGCGAGCTTGCTTACTCCGTTTGCCAGCAGATTTGATAGCGCCGCGTTGTATACGCGGAAGAGAATCCCGCCATTGTTAGTTGAGGAATACGTGATGGATTCGAGAATCACATTCTTCCCTGATCCCACCGGATTCCATAACTGTACGATTGAGTTTTGCGCAGCCGTTGCCACGCACTGCACGCCACCCATGAAGGCACCGCCGCCCAGCGTGCGAGCCTTGCCGCCGTCGATGACTTCGACCGAGCCGGTAACACGGTTGTCGAAGAATCCGCCGTCAGCAATCAGCATGGTCCCCAAGATGTTGGCCGCGTTGGCGTTGTTGCTGAAGATCAGATTGTTGAAGTTGCGGCCATCCAGCCGGAAGCCTTGGCCGGGCTTGAGGATGTACTCATCGCCCGCATCGGTTTTCACCTTGATCGACTGATCCGCGCCGCCAGCGCTGCCCGTGCTGTAGTACACGTAATTGCCAACCTGCGACAGTGAGGCCGTGCCATTCACTGCGAGGTTGAGAGGAAAATTCATCATTTCACTGCACCCTTTGCAAACATCAGGCCCATGGCGATAACGCCCACGGCCACGAGCACGCGATTTCCGTTGACCTCTTCGGTCGCCACCTTGAACGCGTCTTGCGTCTTGTCCACGGCGGTGCCCACGAGCGTCAGCGTCTTGTCAAACGTGGTCTGGTTGTCCTGTGCCATTGCGTGCAGCTCTGACAGGACCGAATTCACGTTGGCTTGCCCGTTGTCGAGGGCTTTCGTGACCACGGCCCCTGACATATTCAGCGCCGCTTGCACCGCGCCGTTGTCGGTCACGACGACAGTGTTTCCGCTGCCCGATACGCCGGTCGATCCGTCTCCGCCAACAATGCGCTTGTCTTCGCTGGATACGTTGGTGGTGGTGTTGGTGGTCGATTTCACCGACGAGTCACTACTCGAATCCCCGCCGAAATACACCGGCAGGAATGCGGCGCAGAACCAGCCCACCCAAGTCTTAATCACGCTCATTTCAGGCGCTTCCTCATAACTGCGCCGTCCTGGGCATAGCCCAGTGCGGCTGTTTTCTTCTTCAGCCCTGGCCGGATGGTGAAAAATGCGACGCTGTCAAAGCCATCGGCCTGAAACGTCACAACCTGATCAATCGCCGCCGTGAGGTCAATGTCAGCCCGGCCAGCAGCGGCCAGGATGAACACCTCGCGGCCATGCACCGTCAGCACATACGCGGCCACCGGTTCGGCGTTCAACCCAAGCATGAAACATTGGCCGCGTTCCATGATTGTTTCGACATCCTCCCCGTCCGGCGCACGGCCCTTGCGCTCTGCCTGCAAGAGCCATGGCCGGGCTTCGTGCGGCTCGCACTGCGCGAAGGTCAGGAATGACGCGCCAGCAGCCATATGGCCAGTCCCCCGAGGATGTACGGCATCCAGTTTCTTGAGCTTCCCAGCGCGCTTGCAGCGCCTGCGCCTGCGTTGGCATCGGTTGATCCGGTTGCAGATTGCGTGCCGCCATCGGAATGCAGTTGCACGTTCCATCCGCTATGGTCGAACACCAGCGGCACGGACACCGGAATGCTCAAGCCCGCATTGGAGCTTGAACCAGACGCAGCCGTGCCGCCCGATGCCGATAAGCTCATTGGCATCATGGTGTTCAATCCTTAAACAGGACGTACGCCAGTGCCCCCAGGATCAGCAGCGGCATGAAGTTGCCACTGGCCCCCACGCTCAGGCCGATGGTGGGCGCGACTCGCGGCGGGGTGCCGACGCTGTTGGACAGGTTGTAGGCCGCGTTGCTGGCCGCGCTCGCAAGCCCGTACATCAGCACATCAGCCCAGCTCCCCGCCTGGGGATTCCAGGCGGAGGGGTCCATCTGCGTCGGCGCGCCGTTCGGCCATACGGCCGAATAGGTCACATCATCCATGACGCCCCCTTTACAGGTTGGTGATCAGGTCGATGGCTTCGACCACGTTGTTCAGCGCGTCCGAAGCGGTCAGGTAGGTGTTGAACTCGAACTGATCGTAGGTCTTGGTGCCGCCTGCCGCTTGGCTGATGGTGGTGACCTGCGCGCCTGCGTTGTTGTCCACGATGAAATCGGTTACATACAGGTTTGCCTGCGGGGTCTTCTTGAACGAAACCTGCACGAAGCGAGCTTCCAGGCAAGTCTGGTCAAAGATGACTTGACCGTTCTTCTTCACTTCCATGCGGTTGACGTTGCCGTTCGCGCCAGCGGTCCAGCTGGTGCCTGCGTAGAAGGACCACACGCGCTTGATCAGCGCACCACGGAAGTTCAGCGGCAGCGTGACCTTGCCCGCCACGGCGGACGACGCCGGATAGTTCAGGTATTTCAGCACCACGGGGTTGCCCTGGGTCGGCTCGAAGAAGCCCTTTGCGTCGATCTTCGGAGCCACGGCAGTACCGGCGATGCTGATTTCAACGATCACGTTGCCGATGGACATGGCTTGGAACAGGTCGATGCCGCCGATTTCCTTGTTCGGGAACAGGTCTTGATCGCGCTCTGCGAAGTCCAGTTGAATGAAGCCCGGATTGTCCGCGTTGCCCTTGTAGTTGTTGATCGCGTTGAGCTGGGCCATGCTCACATCCCAGATCAGGCGCGGGCCGATCTTCACTTTGATGCCGTTGATGTTGGCCTTGGTGAAGGTGGTCCCGGTCAGGGTCAGCATGATCCCGGTCAGGGTCAGTTGTCCACCGGTGGGGATGGTCAGCGTAGCAATGGAGCCGGGCGCGACGTTGACCGGCTGTTGCAGGGGGTAATTGATTGCCATTTTTCTGGTTTCCCTTTACGCCAGTGCTTCTTGCACGAGCGGGCGCGTGATGCTCACGCGGTTCAAAACGTAGATCACCGCCAGGGTGATCAATGCCTGTTTGACTGCCTGTTTCATGGCGCGGCCTTTACGGCAGCAGGCCCGAAACCGAGCTGGGCAGCGTGACGGACGACTTCACCAGCTTGGCGGCGGCGATGACGGCCAGCACGAAGGCGGCTTGCTTGAGATAGGTCTTCATGGGGTTCCTCGTTGTTAGGATTCGTACGACTTGACCAAAGCCTTCAGCGCCGGAACGCGAGACACCAGCCACGCCACGCCGATGACGGCAATGGCGGTGGCGATGACCTCTTGTGAAATTTTTTCCAGGGTTGGAAGGTATTTGTTCATGCCTGTTTTCAAATGCGTTGAAACAGGTCCCATGAAAACAGCTAGCGGCGGTCCAGCACATGGCCGATAGCCCTACCCTTACGCCGCCTACGGGTAGGGAAAATCCCTTGTGAAAAATTTTCGTTATTTCGGGATTTTTACAACACCTTCCGTCACTGTCCGGCTGGCCCGGTCGAAGTGCAGATAGGCGAAGTTCGGCAAATCCTTGATGCGCTGGGCATCAATGTCCATCTTCGCGGCCACTACCTTGCGGTGTGACTCCTCGCCCAAGTAGCCGCAGTGGATCACCGTGGCGTTACCCAGGAACGATTTATCAATCTGCGCTGGGAACTGGCTTGCTGCGATGATGTGCAGGCCATCATGGCGTCCATCGTTGCAGCAGTCCGCCCAGGCGGGCGGCGCGTAACTTGGCGTGGTGTACCGGCCCAGCTCCTCAATCACGAACATGCAATTCTTCGCGGCCTGCACGATCCGGCACAGGGTCTCGAATTCATCCTGGCGGGCCTTCTTCGTCTGTCCCCGGGGAATGTAGCGCAGCCGGAATTCCTTGCCGAACGATGCTTTCGCCAGCGCCGCCAGGGACGGCACCAGCTCTGCGAACTCCTCATTCTCGTTTTTCGTGTCGAGGATGATCAGGCGCTTCGGCTTCAGCTTGCGCATGCGCTCTTTCATCCAGAGCCCTTTCCCGCAGCCGGACGCGCCGACTACGGCCCAAATCTGCGCGTTATTGGCTGTGCTCATTGGCCACATCCCCGAAAGCCGATTTTTGATTAGAGCCCTTTTGAGCCGTTTTTTCTGCCCGCTTGGCTGCGAGGTATTCCCGGCCCAGCATAAACGCCGCCACGGACGGCGGAAGGGCCGCCATCGCCAGTGCAAGTTCAGGCGTCATGTGCTCGCCCAGGTTCCAGCCGCGCTTTATCTCCACGGCGGTGAACGCGGCGGCGATCTGGTCGATCACTTCCGGGGTGTAGCACTGCGGCAGGAATGGGAGCATTGGCGTCAGCATGCCGATCCCCATGGCCAGGAAATCGCGGTTCCGGCTAATCGGGTCATCTGCGGTTTGCTGCGCGGCGGGCTCCTCAATGGGATTGCCCTGTTCATCCACGGTCAGGACGGGGGCAACGGCCTGATCGACGGCGGCGGCAGACGAAAGCAGCGCCTGCTGCATCGGGTTCAGGTTCGGATTGTCGGCGGCGGTGCTCATGCTTTCGCCTTCCGTTTCGGCACGCGCACGCCGAACACCATTTCGAATTCTTCTTGTTTGTCCGATGCCGGTGCTGCTGGGGCTGCTGGCGGTTGGGTCCGTGGTGGGTCTTTCGGCGGCTGCTCTTCTTCCGGCTCTGGCTGGCCACCCTTGATTTTTTCCATCAGCATCTTGACCTGATGGGCGGTGCGCGGATGGTATGCCGCGCCGCATCCGGTGGCGCAATAGCGGTAAGGCTTTTTGCCTTCCGCTTCGATGCTGACTTTGATTTCTGCGTGGTCGCAGCCGCATTCCGGGCAGTGCGTGCTGCCGATTAATTTACTTGCCATGTGGTATCCCCTCTTGCCGCGCCCGGTAAGGCGCGGCTTGGTGGTGGCGACGGCGCGCCTCGTGAGCACGCCGCCCCATTGGAAAAAACTTACGCTGCCGGTGCAGCTTGTTGCGTTTCGCCGTGGGCGTTGGCCAGTCCGATCAACTCTGCCACTTTACCGCCGAGATCGGCCAGGGCCTCTTTTTCGCCGCCCGATGCCGACACCAGCGCGTCAATCTTCACGCCCAGCGCGGCGAGGTCCGCATTGTTGCTGCCCTCGATCTGCGCCTTCATGTCGCTGATCAGGTCCCCGATTCCGGCCACCACGGATTCGACCGTGACCGGCGCAGGCGGCGGCGCGTCCGCCATGTTGGCGATGATGTCTTCGAGTTCCTGGCGCGCCACGTTGTATTCCGTCTGCTGGTTGGAGTTCACCCCGTAGTTGTCAAGGATGGTGGCCAGGGCCAGGGACAGGCCGCGCAGGCGGCCCTTCGTTTCTTGGATGGTGTTCATGTCATTTCCCGTCATTGGAGTTCAACCGCTTCAGTTCGTCCACTTCGGCGCGGAGGCGGTCGAACTCCGTTCCCAAGTCAATCAGCACCTGACGGACGCCTCGCGGCACCATCATGCCCACCACCAGCAAGGCGGCTTCAATTTTTTCGCGCATGGTTTCTCCCGTATTTGCGATACTCGCGGGCCTGCTGCTGGGCGTGATCCATCAAATCCAGCATCTGACCCTCACTAATGGCGATTTCCCGGAATTCATCGCTGGCGAACCAGCCCGAGTCATCGAATTCTGCTATCGGATTCGTGCCCTTCACTTCCGCCGCCCAGGCTGGCGGCGTACAGTTATTGACACGAGTCCAAGGAAAAGCCTCTGCTACTTTTGCGACGGTGCGCCATTCGTACCGCACGGAGCGATACGGCTGCTCCGGGCGTGCCTGATCCCAGGCGTCATAAATCCCTACCGGGCAGCGGCGCTCCGCCATTTCGTATCGACCGTTGACTACCTTCGTTTCCCGCAACATGCGGAAACGATAGTCACGGCCCATGCACACACCCTGCAACTTCAGGTACGCGCAATAGTCCACTCGCTTGCCTGTCTCTGCGTCCTTCTGGATGGCGTAATGCGCCTGCTGCACGGCATCCGTACCGCCCTCGACTGCCTCTGCCTTGATCCGCCGAAACTCACGATAGACCGTGATGGGCGGCTCACCGATGGCCTGGAACTGTCGAATGCTCCACTTCGATGCCCACGCCTGCACGCGCTCACCCGGCTGCAACTCCTCATCACCGAATACATTCTTTTGCAGGCCCATGCCTGCATCCTTGTGCGCCAGCTTCTTATCGCCCGTGTTCTTGAGCACGTATTTCAGGATGTAGCCCGTTGCTGTCCCCTGGCTGGCCTCGATTCGGATGATCTTGACGCGGTTCTCTTGCGCGCCCTTTTCCTGTCCGTCTTCTGCCAGCGCGTAACGGCGCATGATCCGAGAGAAATCGGCTTCCTGATCGGACGGCATGAACAGCAGCAGATGCCAATGCGGGCAACCATCATGGTGCGGTTCAGCAATGCGCATGCCCAGCGGGCGAATACCCAGTCGACCATAGGCGGCGCGGATGCGCGTCCAAACCTTTTGCAGATAGTCCTGTGCGTCCCTGGCAGACGTGCCGATGTAGGCAGGATTGACCTCGCCCGACTCGGACAGCACCGCGTGATACTTCGATGGAGCGGTGAGCGTGACGAACACGCCCACCCAGCCTCCGCTGTGCGCGTAGTCTTCCATTCCCCGGATGCGCACCAAGACCTCATTGGCCCGGATGACACGATTGGCCGGCGTCTTCACCATGATTTCCGCCAGCGTCATGCGGCACACCTCGCCGCCCTCCTGCACGCTTTCCAGCGTTGTCGCCTCTGCCCAATTGGCATTTCGGGTCTGCTGCTTTGCGTAGCGCGCTGCGGATTCGTCGCTGATGTACAGGCCCGCGAACTTCGACACGCGCCCCAGGCGCATGCCAGCATGCTCCAATGCCCTCGCGTGCTTCACCTTCAGGCGACGACGCCAGAAGCGCGGATCACAGCAGCGGGCAATAACCGCACGCGCAACGATATCGGCCTCTTTCTTCGGGTCTGCATCACGCTGGCTCTTCGGCCTTTCGCACTTCGGCGGCTCGATACCCCGCTCACCGCAGATGGCTTCCATCCGCTCACGCGCCAGGCCCTTTTCGTGGATGCTCATCATGACCCGCGTGCAGGCTTCCGCGCACTGCATTGCCATGATGGACAGATAGGCTTCCGTGGCGTCTAGAGGGATATCGGCCCCCGTCATTTCATCCAGCATTCCCGAGAATTCCAGGTACGCGGCTGGCATGGGCTGTCCAACCTGCCATCCCTTCAGCGTGCGCGACAATGCGCGATGTGCCGCCCTACCCCACACCGGGGGCAGGCCCGCCACATAGCACACGGAATTCTCTTTCCGGATCGTTGGCATCAGTGCGCCTCGATGCTCGAAAGGATGACGCGGTGCAGGCCGTCATTCAGTTCATCAAGTGCGCGCTGCGCCTGCTCGAACAGTGCCACCGGCACTTGTACGCGGGCTTCCTTCAGCGCCGCCACCTCAAGTTCCAGGCGGCGGCGCACGGCGGAATGCAGTTCCAGGCCCATGCCTATCACTGCGATTTGTCCCTCATGCAGCATATGCGCCCTGCTTGTTGAGCTTGCTGATGATCTTCCGCGCAAATGCTTCCCTTCCCTCCCAGCGTTCGGCAATCTCCGTCCAATTCTGGCGACGGGCCTCCTCCATCCGCTGCTGGCAGTCTTCCACGCGGATCATCATGACCGCATGGAGCAAGTTCACATCATCGTCTTCCAGTTCCAGGGTTCGCATGGCTCACCCCTTCACTACGTCGAGTGCGGCGAGGATGGTGGCCGAGCACAGCAGGCCGAAGCCAATAGCGCACATTGCGATATCGTGTAATTTGTTGCTTTTCGACATGAGACCCCCTAGGTCTTGGCCCTCCCCCGGCGAAACTCGACCGGGGGCGGCTGTGCCGCGTTGCCTAGGGGAGCGATGAAGAGCCCCGGTCGATAGGGACGGAGAATACATAGAGGACTCAATGCATGTCAAGCACAATGCATTGAACTTGCTATGCTTGTGGGTATCAATGCTTTGACCTATTCTATGCACCGTACCCGCCCCTACGCCTACCCGTAGGGGAAACTAGCCCTAGGAGAGCTTATGAATACTCTGGAATTTCTGGACGAAGCCAAGGCCAAGAACGGCCTTCCGTCCGACTATGCTTTGGCGAAAGCCTTGAAGGTGAGCCAGCCGACTATCAGCGGATACCGCGCTGGCCGGAGCCGCATCGATGATGACGTGGCGTTGAAACTGGCTAATTTGATCGGTCGTAACCCGCTTGAAGTGATCGCTGTTGCAAATGCCGAGCGTGCAAAGACTCCCGAAATGCGTGCGCTCTGGGAAGGTCTCGTCTCGAAGGTAGCGAAGTCTTTTGATTTCCTCATGCCACGCTCTACCCCGCGCCCCTTAGGCGTGGTGGCATGAGGTAAAGGGTAGGTTTCGTTCAGCGCAATTTGTATTATGTAAAATATAGTTTGCAGATTGCCTGATTAAGGCAAGCTGCTGCATGGTCCCGAATGTCTCAACCAAGCCCGGCTTCCACGACACGCGCCGCGAGGCCACTCTGTCCCGGGGCGATATGCTCCGCCAGCACATGAGAATCCGGATAATCTCCCTCGTTTTGCGTGCGGAAAGCAATCGGCAGGAAAACCTGGCCGTCGTCGAATGCACTTTCCCGGTACCGGGATTTCCCGTAGGCATGCTCTGGCACGAACGTAACCACGCGCATGGTGGACATCGCTTGGTACGCGACGTGATCATCGAGTTGGCCTCAGACATGTAGCGTTTTGACCTGTCAGTTCTTGCTTTCTTTTGTCAGGATCATGTCGTAGAGCGCCTGTGCCGCCGGCGAGAGGTGCGCCGACTTGCGCGTGATCAGCACCAGACTGCGGGACACTACCGGCTCGACCAGCTGGATCCTGCGCACATCAGGATAGGCTCCCTCCTGCACGGCCAGCCCCGGCACCACGGCGATGCCCACCCCCTGCGCCACCAGTCCCATCGCCGTTGAGCTGCGCTGCACTTCATAGAAAGAACGCAAGGCGAGGCGGTTGGCGTCCAGCACCGGATCGAGCAAGGTGCGATTGCCGCTCACCTCCCCTGCAAAGATCAGCGGATACGGCTTGAGCTGCGCCCAGGTGGCCCGGCGGCGTTTGGCCAATGGATGGGTGTGGTGGCAGATCAGCACGTACCGGTCCGTGGTCAATGGAACGCTTGCCAGCTCGGGATGATGCTCCCTGGCCATGTTGATGCCGAATTCGGCTTCCCGGCGCAGCACGGCGTCAGCCACGGCAGATGAGGCGTGATCGAGAATCTTGATGCGGTTGTGCGGATAGCGCGCGGAATACGCCTGCAGGATCCGTGGCAGGTACTGCACCCCTACGGTGGGCACACAGGCGATGCAGACGTCGCCACGCCGCGCCATCCCGGTTTCCCGGATCTCCACCAGCGCGCCCGCCAGCTCGTCCAGCAGCCGCCGGGCCTGGGGCAGGAAGTCCTGTCCGATTTCGGTGAGCGCAAGGGAGCGCGTGGTCCGCTCCATCAAGGTCACCCCCAGAAAATCCTCCAGCTTGCGCAAGCGCAGCGTCACCGCCGTCTGCGTCACGTGCAAGGCACCAGCCGCGCCCTGAAAGCTGCCGTGATCGGCAATCGCGACAAACGCCTGTACACGGGGGAAATTGAGGAAACGGGAAAAATTGTACGCTAAGGCTTTTCAGCGTTTCGCAAAGGCCGATACTGCCCTATTTCCAGTCGTTTGCTTTGCCGCCAGAGATAGTCTCCAGTCAGATTGATGTGCTCCCAGCCCAGCGGTGATAAGAATGACAACAGTGCATCCTCAATATCTTTTCCTTGCGCTCGCAACGCCTCAATGACGCGTTCCAGATATACGGTATTCCAAAGCACAATGGCGCTAGTGACGAGCGTGAGGCCGCTTGCACGGTAACGCTGCTGCTCATAGTTGCGGTCGCGGATCTCCCCCAGACGATTGAAGAAGACGGCGCGTGCCAAGGCATTTCTGGCTTCGCCCTTATTTAGGCCGGCATGTACTCTGCGGCGCAGCTCGACATCCTGAAGCCACTCCAGAATAAATAGCGTCCGTTCAATTCTCCCGAATTCCCGCAATGCAATAGCAAGTCCGTTTTGGCGAGGATAGCTACCGAGCTTGCGGATCATCAAGGAGGCAGTCACGGAACCCTGCTTGATTGACGTGGCGAGCCGCAATACTTCGTCCCAATGGGCACGTAGATGCTTAATGTTAAGCGTCCCTCCGATCATCGTCCTTAACGCATGGTAGTCCTGCTCTCTTGATGGCACATACAGCTTGGTATC
>JGI24891J29808_1000526_pt1 | contig 19673 bp, 18 predicted proteins | sample FreactcultuFSWF8_FD_29808 | JGI IMG/M metagenome (IMG submission 29808) | reverse complement strand
GAGGAGACGGCGGCGGTGGGACGCGCGCGGGCGGCGCCTGTTGGGGGGAAAGTACTGGTTAGTCTGTGTTTCTCGCATGCCAGACTGAAGACTCGGGAGGGGGGAAATGCGCACCCATGACACTGCGAGCGACACGAGAGGCCATTGTGTTGGAGTGTGAGGGGTGGAGAGAGCGGAGAGATGTGCTAGAAGCAATTGACTGGACTCTTTGGACTACCCTGCGATAGCGCTGTCGTTGGTCGTCGGACAGGCTTCGTCAAGCTTCTCTGAGAACGGCATTTGCCGCCCGCGTCCTGCTCAGTGCTGTTCCGACGCCGAGAGAAAGTCGGGTACTGCGTAATTGCCAAAGATTTTATTTTGTACGAGGCAGGAACAACTGCTTCATTCTACGACCTCGCAAAAGCTGTGGAATACGGCTCTTGTCAGACACAAGACTTCAATATGCCAGGACTCGTCGAAAAGAAGCGCAAGCGCACTGATGCCGCCGCCGTCGCAAAACCTACAAAATCGAAAAAAGTAAAGGCCGCCAGCAAGGACGATGGCGAGAACAACCCTCAAGCGCAAATGCTGCTGCTAGAGCAACAAATCCTCGAGTCGCCGTCCAACTACCCGAATATCACCAGCCTACTCAAATTCCTCAAGTCCAAGGATGCAACCCAAAAAGTCACGGCTGCTGTGGCACTATGCCGCGTCTTCTGCCGCTTGATGGCTGCTGAGAGAATGGTCAAGCAGAAGACTATGGACGAGGAGGAGATTGAGCAGGTCGATTGGCTCAAGACGCAATACAAGGAATACGGACGCCAGTTGGGTCGTCTATTGGCAAGCGAGGAGCTTCAGAGCACTTCCCTGACTCTGTTGATGCGCCTGGTCAAGGAAGAGACGTCTCAGGACGGTCGTCGTGCTGAGCAAGCTTGGAGAACTGGTATCTTTGCCGACTTGGTTCTGGGACTCGTGGCATCACCCGATGCTGCTGGTGCGCGCGAGGAGTTCATGGAGAACTTTGTCGAGGAGCACGACGATGTCCGCTACTTTACCTTCTATGCTGTTGCAAACATCCTCGCTCGCTCGCCTGAAGGCTACGACCGCCAGACACTCGTATCCAACGCCCTCTCGCTACTTCTGCTCATTGAGAACGCTCCCGACTCGGACTCGCAACTGGAAGACTGGTATGGTCAAACGCCCGAAGGTCGCAAGCACGCCCTCTTATCTCTGTCCTCGCATCGCAAGACAGCACAAGAGGCATGGCTCGCAATCTTCCGCTCAGCCATGACCAAGGATGAGCGTAAATCTATCCTTCACCACTTGACCACCCGCATTGTCCCCTGGTTCACCAAGCCCGAATCGCTCATGGATTTCCTTACCGACAGCTACGATGCCGGTGGTGCCACTTCTCTGCTCGCCCTATCTGGTCTTTTCTATCTGATCGCCGAGAAGAACCTCGACTACCCTGCCTTCTACACAAAACTCTACTCTCTGCTCGACGACACACTACTGCACTCCAAACACCGCAGTCGCTTCTTCCGCCTCCTCGAAACCTTCATGAGCTCAACCCATTTACCTTCAGCTATGGTCGCTAGTTTCATCAAGAGATTGTCAAGACTAGCGCTGCACGCCCCTCCCGCCGCTGTCGTGGTAGTAATCCCCTGGGTCTACAACATGCTACTCCGTCATCGCACCTGCACATTCATGATCCACCGCGAAGTCCGCGGTGCCGCACAACTCAAGAAACTCGAAGCCGAAGGTATGGACGACCCCTTTTCCATGGACCAACTCGACCCTATGGAAACCAACGCCATCGACTCTTCGCTCTGGGAGCTTGAGACTTTGGCCTCGCATTATCACCCCAACGTCGCTACATTGGCGAGGATCATCCAGGAGCAATTCACAAAGAAGAATTACAACATGGAAGATTTCTTGGATCACAATTACCAAGGTCTGATTGATGCAGAGTTGGGCAAGGAGATGAAGAAGACGCCGGTTGTCGAGTTTGAGATCCCCAAGAGGATCATCACGGTTGAGGAGGGTGGTTTGAATGATTTGGGTGGCTTGTTGCAAACGGCTGTTGAGGCATTGTAGGCTTGCGTTCCGAGATATTTTGATTTCTTGCATACCAAAAGGCATGGCGTTGGTCGGTAGCTTCTTCTATCATACACATTTTCGAGATTGAGATCTGATTTGCTCATGACTGATTTCGATCATTTTGCTTTGAATACTATGCTATTCTATTTTTGATTCTCTCTTCTTGATCCCAGGGTATTCTTGAGGCCAGCCAGACCTTTGCTCATTTTCCTCTTGTCCGGGCCATCTGACGAAAACGATTGAAACACAAGTAAATTTCCCCCGTCTCTCCCAGTCAGATTGATACAACTCCGCCAACACCGGCGCCATGCACAAAGAAACACAAAAAAGTCATCCGAAGGTCGAAACACACTTAAACTAGCAAGACAGCGTTCAGGCATCCGTCGTTCTCGGGGTTGTTTGTGACCTGGGCCCAACGACCCCAGACGACCTTTCCACCAGCTGTGACCAGACCGAGCTCGGAAACGTTGACTTCGATGATGGTACCCTTGGTCAAAACACCGAGCTGGGTGTACATGGGGTTTTGAGGGTTCTTCTTGACGGAAATGATGGGGAGTTGGACGGTGACACCGAGTTCGGGGTGGGTGACGTTGGCCTTCTTGTAACGGAGACCCATGGGACGGATGAATCTGCGAATTGTGTGAGTACAAATGTGCCAGAGGAATTGGAGAGCAGAGAAGAAACAAACCTCTCGTATTTCACGGGACGACGAGTAAAGTCGGGGCCGACGAAAGTGGGCTTGGTGATCATTCTCTTCCAGCTCTTCTTTGCAGTCTTCTTTCCGGTCTTGACGACCTTGAACATCTCCTCTTCGGCAATACCTCTGACCTTGGGCAGCGGCACACTGAACTTGGCGGCCTTCTCGGCTCTCTTGTTCTTGATGGCCGAGGAAAGAGCCTTTGCATTTTTCTCGTTGCTGCGGTCGAGCAGGTAGGCGGGCAAGGGAGTGTTGGAGGGCTCTGCGGGCTCGCTGGACTTGACGTTGCGCTCCTCGTGGGCTCTGATCTGCTTCTTCATCTGGATCTTCTCCTTGCGGCGCTTCTCCTGGTACAGCTTCGCGCGCAGACCGCGGTAGTTCTGAGCCTTCTCGGAACCGGCGTGGCCCTCTCTGGCCTGTCTCTTGCGCTTGCGCTCATCGTGATCGAGACGCTTGCCATGCTGCTTGGCAAAGCGTTCCATATACTCATTCTGAGGCATGGCGGCGGTTGATTATGTCGTGGATTGGGTGAGCTGGTGATGGGGAAGGATTGAGTCCAGAAAAAAGATGGACTTTTGCGGGGAGCGCGAGAGGCAAAGTCCCTGCCTCTGCGCCGAAAGTCCAGGGCTTGGCATTGGAGACGCCCGAAGTCGATATTCTTCTGCGGAGCGTGATACGACATTCCCGAATAGCGATAGCCATTCCACACACAAGTCATCATGTTCCTCTCTCGCGCAGCCAAGCGGGCCTGCTGTCTGGACTCGCGCCTTCTGCCGCCGACCTTCTTGCTCCCCTTCACAGCGCAATTGAGCAGCGTCTCACACACTACCGACGCATCAAACACTCCCGAAGTGCTACTCAACTCTTCCGCCGCAAAAGTCGATACTCCCCCCAAGTCGACATCTACCACATCCGCTTCTCCTGCAGCCAGCAATGCTCCAGCATCAGCACCCAAGCTGCCCACACCATCTCAATCGCCCCCAGCCTTGAGCGATTCCGTCCGCGAACTATTGCCCGTCCTCCGCGCTCAAGGTCCTCACTACATCACCGCACACATCTATGACCGCCCCTACCTCCTCACCGAGGGCGACACCCTCCGCGTACCTTTTCTCATGCACGGCGTCCAGCCCGGCGACATCTTGCGCTTGACCCACGCCTCATCACTCGGCTCACGGGACCTGACTCTCAAGGCCGGCGCCCAACCTGGCTCTTCTCGCTCACCCACCGCCTCCACCATCTCTGTCGTTGACCCCACACCCGGCAGTGTTTTGACCAGCGAGGGTAGAAAGATGCCCGAGGGAGGCCCTTTTGTGCCGCACTTGGCAAAGGGCAAGCATATCTACATCGACGACAGGCTGTTTGTATGCAGAGCCACTGTCATGGGCACCGAGGCTGAGCCCATGCGTATCAAGGAGAAGACAAAGCGTAGACAAAGGAGGGTCAAGACTGTCAAGAGCAAGCACCGATTTACTGTTCTCAAGATCAAGGAGCTCAGGATAAAGGGGCTGGACGAGGTTGAGAGCGGTGTCGATGCTTAGGTTATTGTTGTTGGACTTGTGAGTTTATGACAAGGGAACACCTGGGTTTGGGTTGGACTGATGTCGCCCAGAATTTGGCCAGGGATCAGCAACCAGGCCGTTCTGTAAATCACCAAATTTGTACAAAATATCTTTCTTCTTCCACTTCTCTGGCTTTCTTATATCGTCCAGCGGAGACTCTCAAATATGTAGTATTGACGGATGGAATATGCAGGCACCTAGACCGCCTTGTTGACACGAACTGATCATATCTTGAGTTGATTCTATCCTTGGTGGTTTCATCTCATGCACGCGACCGCTTCCGTTATCCAGAAGTCGGCGTTCGTTCGTTCAATCGACCAAAATCTGTCTAGGAGTCAACAGTATTCTACGCCATACTCTACAGCACTCTGTCGCCGCTAAAATCTGTTTCTCCGCCCTTCCTTTCGGATCTGCGGGCTACTTGGGAATCAACAATCTCAGCATCATCTGTTTTCCGAGTAACTGCCCTGGTCCAATGCTCGTTACGAAGTACGTTGGGTATGGGCAGTATTCACCGGCTCAGATGGCGTTTGATAAAGGCTCTAACTGTATATTCGTCTCGAAGCCTTTGGGTTTTGAGTATGTAATGGATGTTTCCTTTCTGCTGACGGGCATGTTGCGGGTGACTTTGAGCCACTGGGTGCTTGGGCGGATATGAGACTGCCAGATACATTAGAGTCCGAGGAGATAAGATGGGGCGTTTGGGTTGATTGTGAGTGTGGGTTTGTGTTTGGTGATGGACGCAAGAGAGAATTTTGATTGCCTTGGTTTTGAGATTGTCACCAGGAAGAAGCTTTTGAGGGACATTGCTTCATTCGTTGGAGAGGTACATGCTCACAGGAGGTGTAAAAAGGATGGACCTGTTGGTGTATTGTTCGAATCGGTTCAGTGGAGTCCTTTGATATCGAATCGTATAGACAGACGAGAGAGGGTGACATGATGCTTGTCTCATATATGCAGGCAGCCTTTTTGTGCTGGCATGGGGCAGCTCTCACAAACGAAACGACCATTTTGAACTTCAACCTTCCAACCTCATTTTCAATCCATCACACGATACTCTCACCCTCGTCTTCATCGTCAGCAGCGTATACGTAGGTAACGTCCGGCCTTACCTAGCTCATGCTTTTGCTCAAGATTCTCCAGTTGATCATCTGTGTGCAAGGGAGGAACCAGAAGGCATTCTCTCAGGCCGTGTGATTGGGAAGCTGCTGAATTCCTACCTGAAGCCCAGACTGGGATCTTGAGGGTTGATGACTGTTTGTGTGTAGCCAGTGGTCGAACCATGTAGTATTAATTTGCCCAGGTAGTCGAGACCGTCTCCTCGGTCTTATGCTTCCGGTACCAAACCTTTCCGCAGAGCCGCCTATCCGCCTGTTCGGCGATATGAGTTTCCAGTGATACATTTGACAGCCACCTCCTTTGTTCGATTGTTCCGGTCTGTCATGGTGGCTTCATGTGCTTACTCACTGGGCCACTGCTGCTGCGAGGATGCCCTCATGGTTACGTTAGGGCTTGGAAGAGTGATGATCTTTTGTCAACAGCCAAGGACGAGAGGTCAAGGTGATGGACCCGGCAATAAGGACGCACAGGGCAACATTTTCAGGCCGACCAACTGCCGGACCAGAACAGTGTCAATTTTTAGACTCTTCCAATCTCTAACCCCAACTCCAGTCTTTCAAAGCTCTTAGCTCACATAAACGAGGCCAAACTGACGCCCAACATTATGAGCGTCGATTCATAGCTTCGAGATGAGAGACACCGGTAGAATACCCGTTTAACAGCAGGTAGGCTAGACTTGCTTCTTTCCTCGATTCATGCAGGCCGGGGTAGTGAGGTTTGCTGCCGCGGGTGCGTGGATCTGGGCCAGACTCCAAAATCGGTTGACAAGGGAGAGAAACAGGATGTTCTCGATCGCGGCTCTGCACAATGGAGGTAAGCAGTGCCAATTATTGCACATGCCTAGCTAGCATCGTGTATTTCTCTCTTCACAACGCTTCTTGAACGTAATCTTCACGAACCTTCGACCTTTCCATGGATACCACAGAACTGGACGACTCACTGTATCGAGCTTGCATCGCCGAAGACTTGGCGCAGGTTAAACTTCTGATACAAGAACAGAATGCGCAAGTCGACAAAATCATAGGCCCTCCTGGCCAGCTGGATTATTGTTTGAACCATGCGACAAAGACTGGATCTGTCCCTTTGGTGCGCTTCCTGCTCGAGCAAGGCGGCGCTCCTGTCAATGCCGGTGCTTTGCGCATAGCTGCCTTCGGAGGGGATTTGCCAATGTTGCAGCTTCTGCTCGAACCAATCAAAGCACATCTGACGACTTCGGGCATGTCCAGAAAATGGCGTGGAGATCTTGCTTCAATCTTGGTGGGCACCACTAGAAGGGGTCGTAGCGAGACGGCAGAAGCTCTGAAAGTCTTCCGTACCCGAATTGACGATTTTGACAAATCTGTCGATGCCGGACTACTTGCAGCGTGTGCCGCTGGTGATATGCGCTCTGTCAGATACTTCGTCGGACTTGGTGCTGGAAACAAAGTCGAAGCTCTATCTACCGCCGCCGAGTACCATCAGTTCGAACCTCTACAGTACTTCCTGGAAAATTATTCTTTCGAGCCCGAGGACCTTGGCGATCCTCTGATCTCGGCGGCTGTCAGTGGAGACATGGACTCAATCCTTTTGCTCATCGAACATGGGGCGGAAGATGAATCAGGCGCAGCATTGTCCAAGACTGCAAAGTTCTCTCACACAGAGGCTGCACAGCATTTCCTTAACACCTTCAGATACACAACAGACAAGCTGTCTACAGCTCTCTCGGCAGCCGCACGCACAGCCGATACAAACGTCATGGATATGCTCATCCAGAGGGGTGCTCGAGGTTCTGGTGCGTTGATCGTCGCAGTCCAGAGAAGTCATCTCTCAGCAACCGAGCTTTTGATACGAGATCTTTCACCTACCCAGGCTGAACTATCAAAGGCTTTGGAGAAGGCCATGTTCATTTGGTTGCGACCTGTACAGACTTCGAGACCATATCTCTCGAGGGCTTCAAGTTTCTCATCCAAAAGCACAAACGACGGCATTGAGCCGCCGACGACAGTACCAGAAGTTCTCAAATCTCGCGAAGTGTCACGAAGGCGCATCGTCGAGGTTCTCTTAGCAGCAGGTGGTCGACTTTCTGAGCTTTATTACTGCCGTCTACTAGAGATGATGATTCTCACTCAAAATCAATATGGCGTGGAGCTATTACACAATAATGCCAAGTACACGACGGTGTACACCCTGCCCGACGCATACTTGATCAGTCTGGCTATCTACCACCAACAGGACGCCATGGTGGATCTCTTACTCGAATTCCCCATTATGCGCAATCAGTCCGCGGGAGAAACAGAAGAGACAATCGATCTGAGCAGCGTGCAAACGATCGCCGAAAAGACCGTTGCGTGGGAGTCGAAAGTCTATAATCCCATACCCAGCCCACTCATCATGGCAGCAAAATCACGAAACGAGCAATGGGCTAGAGCGCTGATCAACCACGAGGAGACCGACATCAACGAATGGTGCTCTTACAAACCCACCAAAAGGCTTCTGAGCTTCTATGGCTCTGATCAAAAGACACAAACGCCGAGGGAAGAACAGTATGAAGAATTAGGATGTCCATTTGGCACTGAATCGTTACGAGACTGTGCTCTCTCAATGGCTGTACGCTCGGGGGACCTACCTATCATTCGTATGCTCATAGAGAGTGGGGCAGACCCTTGGGTGAATCGACAAGGCATCTCTACCCTCGAATTGGCAGCTCAAACAGGATGCCTGCCAGAAATTGTGCTATCCTTGGAGAACTCTACTCCCGAGTTCAAAATCGATCGAAAGGAATGGGATGGCGGGAAAAGCATGTTGCACTGGGCCGCGATGCATGGAGACGGCGACATGATCAACCTGCTGTGCAAGAAGGGAGCTACAGTCGACCTCTCCGATGGAATGCACAAGACGCCATTACACTCAGCAGTGGCAGCGGGTAATATTGACACAGTCAAAAGTCTGCTCTGGGCTGGAGCCAGTACATCACGAAGAGATGTGGAGGACAGCCTGTGTGTGGATGAGCTTGCCGCGAAGCTAGCACAAGAAGCTTTCTGGTCGGATGAGTTGCGAGCAGTCAGGTTTGAGATCAGCCACTTTCTCAAAGACTGGGTGAGGAACAACATGGATAGGCTGGATGCTGCGAACATTCGCAGGGAATCGAAAGCGGCCGAAGAGAAGGCAAAAGTGGATGAAGCTTCACAGTCAGTGGGAGATGATCTACTAGACCATTTTAGCGATGATGATAGCGTGCATTGGAGCGAAGGAGAGTGATTTCAATGATGAGCAAGTAGGTAATGACTTAGATATACACACGGCCTTTGATGACAATACAAAATAAGCATGCGAAAATGAAATGCTTTGATTCTCAGAATGTATGAAGTCGAGAACGAGAGATCAGAAATGTGAATCGTGGAGAGGAGCCGCCGGAAGATGGGGGGCGGTGGTTGCCGGGATCGGGAAGACTCGGTCGTCACTTCTGTCTGGAGTGACAAAACGAATGGCAGGCTGTGGTACGCAGGAAGGAGCGAGCTGAATTGAACAACGCCGCAACTCGAGTGAGCTGCAGTGATATGGAAAGAGCAAGACTGCCTGGTTTATGAAAGTGCAAAAGCATGGAGATGTGTGCAATGTGGTGATACAAGCAGGGCTCGCAAAGCTACGAAATTCAAAAAGCTGCCAAAAGGAGTGGCCAGTGGGCGCTTTGACCCTCATTCCCAGTGCTTCGACGTGCGGTTTTCGTTCAACCTCACCCTCCTCCTAGAACGACCTCCCATCACCCTCTATCTCCACTCCATCCTACATTTTATTGGGACCCGTCACACCCATCGGGCTTCTAGGAAATTTCCGTCATCATGTTCAGAAGCGCTCTTCGCCAGAGCGCCCGCGTGGCCACCGTCGCCGCCGCTTCGTCGAGAATTTCAGCGGTACGTTTCAACAAGCTCCAACCACTCGCCGACACCTCGCCTGCGACCTCGAGCTCGAAAAATACGCTATACCGGGCCAACAATGGGTCCGACAACCATCATTGGACCTGTCGCCACCCTCATTGGGCATTGTCTGCGCGACGTGTTGGCCTGTTGCGCGCTGGAGCTGTCGCTGGCGACGTCGAAGCTTGCTGCTCGCCTTTGCCAAGTCTTGCAACACATCACTGACAAGTCTCCATCTTCAGGCTCGCGCTGTCGCCCCCGTCGCCAACTCTTTCCGTGGCTACGCCGACAAGGCCTCCCCCACTGAGGTCTCTTCCATCCTCGAGCAGAGAATCCGCGGTGTCCAGGAGGAGTCCGGTCTCGCCGAGACCGGCCGTGTCCTCTCCGTCGGGTACGTCTACAACGACCACAATATCTGGAAAGAAGACAACGGGAACTGACGCATATTCAACAGTGATGGTATCGCCCGTGTTCACGGTATGGCCAACGTCCAGGCTGAGGAGCTCGTCGAGTTCGCCTCCGGTGTCAAGGGCATGTGCATGAACCTCGAGGCCGGCCAGGTCGGTGTCGTCCTTTTCGGTTCTGACCGTCTCGTCAAGGAGGGTGAGACCGTCAAGCGTACCGGTGAGATTGTCGACGTTCCCGTCGGTATGGAGCTTCTTGGCCGTGTCGTCGACGCTCTCGGTAACCCCATCGATGGCAAGGGCCCCATCAAGTCCTCCAAGAGATCCCGTGCCCAGCTCAAGGCTCCCGGTATTCTCCCCCGTCAGTCCGTCTCGCAGCCCGTCCAGACCGGTCTCAAGTCCGTTGACGCCATGGTTCCCATCGGCCGTGGTCAGCGTGAGTTGATCATTGGTGATCGTCAGACTGGTAAGACTGCCGTCGCTCTTGACGCCATGCTCAACCAGAAGCGTTGGAACAACGCAGCTGGCGCCGACGAGGCCAAGAAGCTTTACTGTGTCTACGTTGCCGTCGGTCAGAAGCGTTCCACCGTCGCTCAGCTCGTCCAGACCCTTGAGGAGAACGACGCCATGAAGTACTCCATCATCGTTGCTGCCACCGCTTCCGAGGCTGCTGTAAGTCATAATTCTTTTCTCAACACACTGTTTGATCATCTTTACTAACTGATTCCCCAAAAGCCCCTTCAATATATTGCACCGTTCACCGGTACCGGTAAGTCAAACGAATAACTTCGTGCCTTCAGTCAGCATACTAACGGACCTGAAACAGCCATGGGAGAGTACTTCCGTGACAACGGCAAGCACGCCGTCATCATCTACGACGATCTCTCCAAGCAGGTAGGCTTCGCTCAGAAAACATCGTGCATTGCATCAGGTACTAACTCGACCCCCCTAGGCCGTTGCTTACCGTCAAATGTCTCTGCTTCTCCGTCGTCCTCCCGGTCGTGAGGCCTACCCCGGTGACGTTTTCTACCTCCACTCTCGTCTCCTTGAGCGTTCCGCCAAGATGAACGACAAGCTTGGTGGTGGTTCGCTCACTGCTCTGCCCATCATTGAGACCCAGGGTGGTGATGTCTCCGCTTACATTCCCACCAACGTCATTTCCATCACTGACGGTCAAATCTTCTTGGAGGCCGAGCTCTTCTACAAGGGTATCCGCCCCGCCATTAACGTCGGTCTTTCCGTCTCGCGTGTCGGTTCCGCCGCTCAGCTCAAGGCCATGAAGCAAGTCGCTGGTTCGCTCAAGCTCTTCTTGGCCCAGTACCGTGAGGTTGCCGCCTTCGCCCAGTTCGGTTCCGATCTCGATGCCGCCACCAAGCAGACCCTGTCCCGTGGTGAGCGTCTTACCGAGCTCCTCAAGCAGAAGCAGTACAGCCCCATGGCCGTCAACGAGATGGTTCCCCTCATCTACGCTGGTATCAACGGTCACCTCGACAACGTCCCCGTCGCCAAGATCCTCCAGTGGGAGTCTGACTTCCTCAACCACCTCCGCACCAACGAGAAGACCATCCTTGACCAGATTGACAAGGAGGGTGCCCTCAGCAAGGAGCTCGAGGCCAAGCTCAAGGATGTCATCAAGAGCTTCACCGCCAACTTCTCGTAAATTTCTCATTAAAAATTTATAACGGGGAAAATTGCGGGCAGGCCGAAAAAGCCGTGTGTATAGTAGAGCGAAAGTAGCGTCTCATTGAGTTTTTCTTCCAAATCTTTCAATGACACAATGACAAAGTGTATAATCTTCTGTTTTCGTACAATTTGTGACATGATCGCATTTGCCCTGCCAGAATTCGCATTCGATATATTCTGCTTATGGACCAATCTAGATTCGCCACCGTTATCAAGACAGCAACCACGGAAGGCACTACCTTGGTGAATTAGCATCGAGCCTCCCTGTCGCAGAACGTCCGTGGCCTGGCTGTTGCATGGCACGATGCCATCTACACTACCAGTACTCTCCCGTGAGGATAACCCATCCCGGCGCTCTCACTGGACATTCTCTCAGACTCAAAAAACATCCTGCCTTTTAGCAGCCCCCTCTGGGAGCAGATCGAGAGGCTGAGAGAACGATCCAACAGCATGCAGTACGGACCGTAAGGATCCATCGCTACTACTACATCCCGCCGAGCCTACATTAGCTTCCTTTGATGACGGGTGGTATCTGATCAACCCATGCGAGAACATCGTATCATGCAGCACCAACACTTGCTTGCATTTTCAGGAGATGATCCGTTAGATCAGATTGCACAGGTATGCATTGATTATCTGCCGCTGGGACCACAATGTCTTTGATATACTATACCTCACTGAGAACTCTTCAGATCTCGAGACTATGCAGCTCATTGTGGCAAATCGTATCCGGAACGCAATACTAAATAATCACAACATCCTAGCTCGGTATACAACAGGCACACACATTATCCACGACATGCTTGCAACCGAAACCGAATGGTGTTCCGGTTAGTCAATCGATGCTCTTGCTCACAGACGTTTCGAGCGACATGTTCTGCATCGCTCCCGCGGCCTTCTGGTCATGCTGGGAACCTAAAAGTTCTACCTTAATACAAATGACAGCTGCAAAGTAAGTTGGGATCAATCTGCATTGGACAAAGTTATCCAGAGTTTGATTCGATGATTCCACCACATTGATTGTGTACCCCCCTTACATCCGGCCATGTTCACAGGCGGACGCAAAGCATGCCAAAGTTGCGTTTGCAAGTAACGCACTGGATCTTATCTGCAGCCACTCGCACATCGACAAAGCTTTCTGCAGAGCTATTGCTAGCGTGTCAGCAGGCTTAGATGATGATCTCAAGTTGAACGTTGAGAGCTGTCTCTTGGAGAGTGGTTGGGAATCACTGACATTGATCATCTCTCTGGATTCCTCTTCGCCGTTTCGAATATCATCCCAATAAAGCTATTATTTGCTCGTTACGCTTGCAATCACGAAAACTCCAGAACACCTATCCCAACCTCTGTCGCCCATTCTCGCTCCAACACCCTCCGAGGACTTCTACACCTCTCCATCTCTCTCTACCTCATCTCTACCTGACAAGCTCAAGTAACATAATAGCCCACACTTCGATGCCCAAACCCAAATATCCAGTGCTCAACCAGAGGTGTACGCCAAAAAGGAACACGACATACCAAATCCAATCGATGGACAGCAGTTGGTGATAGATGTCGCTGGTCAGGCTGGGTTTCTCTTGACACGGAACTTCATTAGTTGAGTCTGGAGTGTTCGATCGTCATATAGCTGTCAAGCAAGGATGGGAGGTCAGGGGAGTGGGCGAGTCAGTAGAGACGTTTGGGCGGCATTTTCGAGGAGCTGGTGAAGATTGTCAAGGCTATGGGGGATCGATCAGAGCGTGACATGTGGACGGAAAGGACGGACAAGAGGAGAATAGGTGTAGTACTGCAGAATGTGCTGTCGGTCTTTGTCATTTTCGTTCATGGATATCATTCAAGGAATTTAGTGCTTTCTGATCATGTTGGATGTTAGGATTGTGCAGTGGGCGTTTTGTGAAATTTGGGGTTTGGGAGTGTGACGGTGTTTGTTGCATAGATCTAACGTGGCAAAGGGTTCAGAATTTCAAAGTGCTGTATCTAGTCTTCGGTAGTAGCATGAAATAGATTGGTAAGTGGAAATGTAGAAGTGTGCAACGTGTTCGTGTGTGGTATCATTTATTTTGGTAGTAGGGCGTAGAGAAAGGGGGAGGGGGAATGGTGGTCGATCCAAATTGAAAGTGAAAGAGGGGGAAATCGCTAATCCAGAAACCCAATGCATGTGTAAGGAAAGAAAGGTGTTACTTGAGCTCCGTCTTACCCATAAGGTCTGCGAGCTCATCGACAGAGTTGTCTTTCTCTTGGGCGACATTCTCTGATTCGGCTTGATCGGCCTGCTTGAGGACTTGTTCTTCCTCGGCATCTTCGTCATCGTCAATGTCCTCATCGTCGTCGTCACTATCCTCTTCCAGGTCGTCAAGCTCATCAACGCCCCAAGTCTCATCGTCTGCGTCGACGTCAGGGGCATTTTCTTCCCTGCGCTCATCAAGGAGAGTCTTAAGAGCTTCAACGTTGGCATCTTCCTCTGAGAACTTGTTGCCGTTCAGTTCAATACGTTGCAGAGCAGGAAGGGCGTCGGTCTGGGCGACTTTGCAAAGAGCAGCAATACCCTTGGCATCGATCTCGTTGTACTGGAGGCGAAGTGTTTGAAGAGTCTTGTTCTTGCCAGACTTAAGGGCGTCTGCGAGCATGACGGCGCCGCGAGCGCTGAGCAAGCAGTCGCCCACGCCAATTTCCTTGATGACGGACCAGTTTGCAATGACATCGGCGAGAGCGCGACCACCCATGGCGGTGAAAGTGTTGTCTTGCAAGTCTATAACTTCCAAAGCAGTGCACTTGCTCAGACCGTTCTGCAACAGGGTGGAGATACCTTCCTTACGGATACCGTTCTGGGTCATGCGGATGGTCTTGACCTTGTTGTTGGCCGAGTATGCGTGGCCCCAAGCCTCCATAGAGTCGGCCTCAAGTCTGTTGCGACCGCAGATGACAGTCTCGAGGTCGGGTACCGTCTTGCCATCCTTGCGAGCTTGCTCTTTCTTTCCGGCGAGAGTTGTAAGGGCCTCGGCGACGAGGGTTCCAGCAGCAGGACCAAGACCGTTGTTGTTCAAGATGAGATGTTGCAGGGGCACGTGCTGAGAGAGGAAGGGCTGCAAGGGAGCGACCGTCCTGACGCCGAAAGCATTGTCGGATAGATTGACAGTATGCAATTCGGGGAGGGCGAGCAAAGCGGTGAGTAGGTGTGTCACAGCTGGGGGGATCTCATCATATGTACGTGCTGTAAAGATGTCGGCGAAATTGACGACCTGGAGAGCGTCAGATTGGACCGTTGGCATTTACGATGTCCGTTATGCAATATGCCGGCCTACCTTAAGCTTCTTCTTAGTCTCGAGCACCTTGGCCAGGGCTTCGCAGGCGTCCACACCCAAAGTGTTTCCCACGAGGATGACCTCCTCGACGTCGTTGTTAGCCTTGAGCTCCGCGATGTGTTTGTCCATGTCGGCAGCCGAGTCGAGTTTCAGGGCCTTGCCCTCGAGCGAAAATGTGTTGACCATGACGATGTTGTAAAAGTTGGGTGGAAGAGTGAGGAAGGAGAGTGTGCGGTATGCGGACGAGCAGAGGAAGGCAGCGTGTTTTGCGACAGAGGGAAATTGCTGAAACAAGCAGTCGCACCTGTGTTTATGTTGCTTTCCTTCCAGAACTTCTTTGGTGCCAAGCAATGACTCGCCTCGCCGCAATTGCCCCCGGAATGCCAATCCGTTGCTGACATATTGTTCGCGATTGCCTCATATGCCAGCATATTTCGACTTGTCTTGTCGCATACCATTTTCTGCTCTTGCCACGCATTCAATCCAGTCAACATGTCTCAGCGTATGTTTCCTGCACCATGCGACTGCTTCCGTCCAGTCTCTGACCTGTTCCAGCATCTTCCACAGTCGTAAGCACCAACAACCTCGCTGCCGACCTCAAGCCCCAAGGCGAAGCCGCCGCAAAGGTCAAGGTACGACATCACCTCGCACACCCATATACAAATCCACAATCTGACCATTCGCCACAGCCATGCTGTGTCTGCAAGGATGAGAAGGCTGCCCGCGACGAATGCATGCTCTTCTCCAACGCCGCCGACCCGCAAGCCGACTGCCAGAACATGATTCAGAAGTACAGAGCTTGCATGCAGGGCTACGGCTTCAACTTGCCATAAACACACACCACCTTCTTTCCTATTCTGCATTGCGACCGGCGTTACAAGGATACGGGCAAAATCTCTAGACTTTTAGATCTATGTATAACTAGTGTACAATACCACCACTTCTCTCAACTCTCTGTGTCTGTCCATCACAGCGTTTTTTGCTTGTCGTCTGCTTGCTTGCCGAATTGCAAGATTCCACTCTCAGCCACGAGATGCCACAAACACCAAAGATAGCATAGGCCGAAACCCACTGCACCAACACATACATTTCCTACTACCCACAGATCGGGCATGTTGGCGGGTGCCTGCACAAACGCCTCGGCGAAATGCCAGCCAATCATTACTGCATAGAACAAGAGATGCATTGCTTTGACAGGCAGCGACAGCCAAATGCCTTGCTCGCCGAAGTAAGCTGAAAGCGAAGATGGCGGGAGACCCATGAGGTACGTCCAGAGGAAAGTCAAGACGAAATAAGGCATTCTGAGTTCGTCTCTCTTCAGCAGAGGGAACATGGTCCAGCAGGCCAGGGTGTTGGCAAATCCGATCCAAGCGCGAAGATCGGGTCTTAGTCCGCCATGTCCAGCGACAAGCATAGTCATTGGCAGCAACGGCAGCAAAACATTCTTCTCGTGCACTTGATAGCTGCAGAGGAAGAAGCCCCATGCCGTTGTTGCTAGCGCCCATGGTACAAGCTCTTTTCTCGGCTTGAAAAAGATAACCATGCATGATGGCAGGATTGAAAGACTGGTGAGTCCCAGTGCTGCTCGAGAAAGTAGACTTGAGTCGTATTGGTGAAGTTTGTGAACTCCAGATGCGTGCAGGGCGCACCAAATATTCGCCACCTTATCCTCGAAGAGTCCACGTGCAAAGGGGAAGATGCGGTGGATAGACTGCGCAAGCTGGAATACAAGCGGGTAGTACCAAGCCTTGGTTGAAAGCTGGACGGGAAGACTCTGAAGCAGGGGAGGAGTTGATGCTTCAAAAGGTAGAAATACTCCTTTCCACGAATCATGTGCAACGCCAAGTAGAAAGGGCAAGAAGAGAGCCACAAAAGAGACGGTCGTGACCACAGCTATACTCAACAGTCTACCAATGTTGATCCGAGGAAAGACGCAAATTCCAAGCAGGTAAGCAAATACAGCCGGTGCGTAGAACAGTGCCATCTGCTTGAAGCCAAGCGCGGCAACAAAGTACACACAGCTCCAAAGATGGCGGCCTGCAAGCATACTTGACATGGATGCAAGCATCAAACCAAGCATGACGGTGTTGTATTGAAAGTGTCCATGGTCGATGAGCATTGTAGCCGGTTGCATGAGAACAGCTGTGAGGGCAACAGAAGACTCCCACGTAGTGATTCCACACAGCTTGCTCATATGACGGATAAAGATAACAGCTGCCGGCACCAAGATGAGGTATTCGGAAACGATTACTGTGGCGCGCATGAAGATCTTTAGATCGTGGTCATCGAGACCACGAGAGCTTTTTAGAGCAAACCATGCTGGGTTGATAAAGTTGCCCCTGAGCTGGTCAGTATGTCTATGGTTAAAAGAGATGGGTGTGTGGATACTCACACTTTACCAAGTGCCCAACTGTGATAAGCTGTCAAGGGCGGATAGTCCAGTCCCCACCACTGTAAATCGTGGAAATACCAATGAGAGACAGGTAAATTGATAGTCAGTTCCATCCAATGTCGCTGTGCCTCGAAGTCACCATGCATCGGTGGTTTTTGGAGACCTGGACAAGAATGAGTCTTAGAAATTGTGATTGTGCATCAAGTTGTGGACTGACCAGAATAGCCCCAGAAGCCAGTAGCCCATCTGAAGAGTCCCACAGCCATAAGGATGAGCGGCATCACAATCCATTGTGACACTGTCCCCTTGGCAGGCAGTAAGAAAGCCACCAGAGGGAAAGCTGGCTTTTGTTGTTTCGTCTCTGCATCGGTAACGATCAGAGCATTACTGCGAGGACCCGAGACTTGGTCGTCTCTTCTCTTCTTGCGGGGACGATGTGATGTAGGAGCCATGTTTTACCTCAATCAACCATTCCACTGTCCACGTTGGCAACTGCGATGTCAAGCCAAGCAGCCGCTAGAAGTCCCTCAGATGCGGGACAGGACCCTTGGCTCTCGTGGGCGGTGAACACGGCCCGTCGCCCGAGGACCGTTCTGGTCGGGCACGGACGCGTATATATTTTTTTCGACTGGCAGAAATTCTTAGCGCCGCTGCTGATCAAAGCTGCCAGCCAGAGGTATTTCAAGCCCATCGCCTGCCTCTGCTTTTTCTTTTGCATCCTCCTTCACCAGAATTTTCCTCGTCATCTTCGTGGAATTTTCATCAACTCTTTATATTCGACTTTTTTATCACATCAGTGGGTTCGTCTCTCAATAGTGGGTTCAGGTCTTCTCTTCGCGTTGTTGGTTTTGCGTGAGGCAGACTGAGATGTCACCATCTCTTTAACTTGGGTAGTGGGCACATGCGCAATCAGGACGGCTTTTCTCATCAGTTCATCTCGCGCGCAGATCCATGGCTTCTTGTGGGAACACATTGCCATGACATGCCGCGAGAGCAGTGGGCTAGAGGGCTTGTTGGCTTCCATCACTTCGTGTGATCATGGGTACTGAGGGCTTTGCCGCACACAGCGACCATCACTGGTCGCTCACACCATGCTCGTCGTATCTGCTGTCGCTGTTGCAATCCGCGACAGCTTGACCGATCGACTATGCACACCAACCACCACGCGAACCGCCTTACCCACCACCTCGTCAAGGTTCCGAACCTTACTGACCTCGACCACCAGAATACCAACACATCACAATGGCAAAGGACAAGAGCACCAAGAAGGCCGCCGCCCCCAAGGTCGAGACCACCAAGGTCAAGTCTGGCCGTGTCTCCAAGGCCGAGGCCCCCAAGGTCAACAGCAAGGACGTCGCAAAGAAGGTCGCCGACGCCACCAAGAAGTCCAAGAAGAGCAAGAAGGAGCCTACCCCCGAGCCCTCCAGCTCTTCCGACTCCGACGAGGAGATGGACTCCGACAGCTCTTCCGACTCCGAGTCTGAGGCCGAGGCCAAGCCCGTCTCTAAGAAGGCCGCCAAGAAGGAGGAGTCCTCTGACTCTTCCGACTCTGACAGCTCTGAGGACGAGAAGCCCGCCGCTAAGGCCGTCGCCGCCGAGTCTTCTGACTCTGACTCCGACAGCAGCGACGACGAGTCTGACGCTAAGCCCGCCGCAAAGAAGGCTGACTCTTCCGACTCTGACAGCTCTGACTCCGAGTCTGAGGCTGAGAAGCCCGCTGCCAAGGTACGTTTCGATTACGCACATCTGTCTCTCCATCGACCTTGCTAACATAATCTCTCTCAGGCCGACTCTTCCGACTCCGACTCGTCCGACTCTGACTCCGAGGAGGAGGTCAAGAAGGTTGAGGAGCCCAGCAAGAAGCGCAAGGCCGAGGAGGCTCCCGCTGCTGCCTCCAAGAAGGTCAAGGCTGAGGGCACCTTCGGCGAGCCTAGCAAGGTTCTCTTCGTCGGTGGTCTCTCATGGAACGTCGATGAGGACTGGCTCTCCAAGGAGTTCGAGGAGTTCTCTCCCGTCTCCGTCAGAGTCATCACCCACGCCGACTCCGGTCGCTCCAAGGGTTTCTCGTATGTCGAGTTCGCCGACATCGATGCCGCCACTGAGGCTCTCAACGCCAAGCACGGTACCGACCTTGACGGCAGAACCCTCAAGTGCGACTTCAGCACTCCCAGAGACAACAGCAACCGCAGCTACGACAAGAACCAGGTCGGTGCTCGCGCCAACACCTTCGGCGACAAGCAGCAGGGTGCTCCTTCCACCACCCTCTTCGTTGGTAACGTTTCATTCAACACTACCACCGACAGCCTTACTGGCTACTTCTCCGAGTTCGGTTCCATCAACAGCATCCGTCTCCCCACCGACCGCGAGACTGGCGCCCCTAAGGGCTTCGGTTACGTCGAGTTCGGCTCCGTTGACGAGGCCAAGGCTGCTCTTGAGGGCTTGAACGGCGCTGACGTCGATGGCCGCAACATCCGCCTGGACTTTGCTGCTCCCCGTGATAACAACGGTGGCGGTGGTGGCTTCGGCGGTGGCCGTGGCGGCGGTG
>JGI24891J29808_1000525_pt1 | contig 19721 bp, 20 predicted proteins | sample FreactcultuFSWF8_FD_29808 | JGI IMG/M metagenome (IMG submission 29808) | reverse complement strand
GTGAAGATGGTGGGATTCGAACCCACGCGGTTGCCCACTAGTAAACTCATTTCAGGTGAGCCTGAAACTAGCGCCATAACCACTCGGCCACATCTCCTTGGGATCTGGGGAGGTGGGATGGTATATAGTGCTCGAGAGGTGGAGGTAGAGGTGTCCTGTGGACTTGTGTGGGAAGTTGGCGGAGTTTGGGGGAATGTGGTGAAGCGTTCAGGTACCCCCTCGGGACGCTGGCACGTCGTGAACAGATAGGAACATAAAGACAGCAGCGTGACACAATAGTCCAAAGGGAGAAGGTCGTTGTGATAGTGGCGGTCCTGCTGAAGACGACTCGAGACCTGCCTTGGTCAAGCCAAACAGAAAGGGTGAGCGTCGCGAGACGAAATGTGCGGCATCGTGAAGCAGGATTTGAAATTCGATAATCGTTGACTCGTATAACTCGCGTCCACAACTATAGCCCTTGGTGACGATAGATGGTGGATGTCAAGTTTTTGTTGGAACTTGGGAGGTGGTGGTACGTAGGCAGAAGACGTTGTGCCCGACTTTCCGCGGCATCGCGAATAGAAATCGGGCCTAACTCAAACCAACGTCATGTCAACAGCATAGCAGGTTGCAACATTTCGTAAAACAAAAAATTTCCGGACGGTTCCACGTAGAAGAATTGGAAATAGAAATAGCGACCGATGTCTTTTGGGTTGTTCAAGCCTTCTCTTTCTATTCCTCGCATACTTCCGAGGCAATTTACCTATTCCCGAGCATTCAGCAATACAATCAGAATGGCTGGCGATAAGACTACCAAATTCAGCCATCTCCCTCTGGCAACTAACAGACCTATGGAGTGTGCATTGACTGTGAGCATATCACAAACAGCTATGTAACCTTCTGACGCTGCTGACATTATATTCCAGGGCTCTGAATTGCTCTCATGCGCTTATCTCAACAAAGGCAGTGCTTTTACTGCCGAAGAGCGTGACGAATTCGACCTTACCGGATTACTCCCATCAAATGTCCAGACTCTGGATGAGCAAGTCAAGAGAGCATATGCTCAGTACAGCTCTCGTCATGACAATCTCGCCAAGAACACTTTCATGACCAGCTTGAAAGAGCAGAACGAGGTGTTGTACTACAAGTTGATTCAGGAGCACTTGAAGGAGATGTTTGGTATCATCTATACGCCTACCGAGGGCGAGGCTATCAGCAACTACTCGTCACTGTTCCGTCGTCCGGAAGGCTGCTTCCTGAACGTCAATGAGCCCGATAAGGTCGAGCGAGACATGTCGCAATGGGGCGGATCGGAGGACATCGATCTGATCGTTGTCAGTGATGGTGAGCAGATTCTTGGTATTGGTGACCAAGGTGTTGGAGGTATTTTGATCTCGATCGCGAAGCTGGCCATTTACACTCTCTGCGCCGGAATTCACCCTCACCGTACACTACCTGTCGTTCTCGACTGTGGCACAAACAACAAGGACCTGCTCGACGATGACCTCTATCTTGGTCTCAAGCAAGAGAGAGTCAGAGGAGAAAAGTACGACAAGTTCGTTGACACTTTTGTCAAGACTGCGAGAAAGCAGTACCCGAACGCCTACCTCCACTTTGAAGACTTCGGTCTTCCCAACGCTCGCCGTATCTTGGACAAGTATACCCCTGAAATTGCTTGCTTCAACGACGATGTTCAGGGTACTGGATGTGTTACCTTGGCAGCTATCTACGCCGCATTGAAGGTTGCAAAGCTCGAGATGAAAAACATTCGTGTCTTGATGTACGGTTCTGGAACCGCAGGCACTGGTATTGCAGACCAAGTCTCGGACGCGATTGCTGTTGAGTCCGACAAATCGAAAGAGGATGCTATGAAGCAGATTTGGTGTGTTGACAAGCCTGGTCTCCTTCTTGAATCGATGAAGGACGACCTCACACCTGCTCAACATCCTTATGCACGCAAGAACTCAGAGTGGGAGAACAAAAAGCACGATGACCTGCTCGAGATTGTTCGTGAAGTCAAGCCTCACATCCTGATCGGGACATCTACCAAGCCCAAGGCTTTCACGGAAGAGGTGATCAAGGAGATGGCCAAGCACACTGACCGTCCCATCATCTTCCCTCTATCCAACCCGACGAAGCTTCACGAGGCAGACCCCAAAGACCTGTTCAAGTGGACAGAAGGCAAGGCACTGATGGCAACCGGATCACCTTTCGACCCTGTGGAATACAACGGTACAAAGTACGAGGTTGCGGAGTGCAACAACAGCACCACATTCCCTGGAATCGGATTGGGAGCCATCCTATCTCGTACCAAGCTCATGTCACCACCCCTGTTAGTTGCAGCGACCAAGGCGCTTGCAGCTCAAGCACCTGCACTCAAGGACGAGAACGCAGGATTGCTGCCAGATGTTACCAACGTGCGGGAGATCAGCGTCAAGATCGCTGCAGCAGTGATCAAGAAGGCCCAGGAGGAAAAGTTGGCTCAAGAAGAGCACATTCCTGATAACGATGAGGATCTGGAGCAGTGGATTAGAGCTCAGATGTGGGATGCAGAGTACAGACCTTTGAAGAAGGTTGAACATGGACAGGCTACTCGTGAGGCCAAGGGCCAAGCTGGCACCAAGGGAAAGACCTCGAAGTCAACAGAGTAGATTGATCGGAGTTTAGTAATCTAGCAATGGATAACAGCACATGCATATTTGTCAATGGTTTCAAACGAAACAGCGAAGAATCCCATGGCCTCAAAGGGCGACCCTGTCTGGAGCGGAGAACGGTGGCTTGGCATTGCAAAGTCCGGGGCGACAGTCCGAGCGGCTTGCGGGTCGACAAAAGTTCTCGAATTATTTCTTACAAGTGCAGCAAACACCAAATACCACAACAACAATCACACAATGAAGCGCAAGTTGAATGACCAGGATGTGCCCGAGGTGGCAGACGCCGTAACAACGACAACCGAAGAACCAACCGAGAAGAAGGTGCCGACGGCAAAGACATTCGCCGAACTTGGACTGGATGCGCGCCTTTTGCAGGCAATCAACAAGGAGAAGTTTGCTGCGCCAACACCTGTACAAGCCCGTGCCATTCCTTTGGCCCTGTCGGGCAAGGATATCCTTGGTACGCTTCGAAAAGCTCGGTAGAGAAGTCAGCAAGACTAACAGTCAATAGCACGCGCAAGAACCGGCTCTGGAAAAACAGCAGCATACCTCCTCCCAATCCTTCAGTCCATCCTTCACCGCAAATCCACACAACCCTCGTCAACGAAGACAACATCGGCGTTGATTCTAGTACCTACTCGCGAACTTGCTGGACAGGTCGCAAAGGTCGCTCTGTCGTTCGCCGCCTTCTGCGGTCAGGAAGTGCGCATCGAGAACCTTACCCGCAAGGAAGACGACAAGGTCGCTCACGCCCGTCTGATCGAAGCTCCCGATGTCGTTATCGCTACCCCTTCGAGAGCAACCAGCCTCGTCAACGCCTCGCTTCTGCAGCTCCAAAACCTCAGCCATCTCGTAATCGACGAAGCCGATCTCGTTCTTTCATACGGTCACGATGAAGACCTGCAAAACCTGTCCAAGGTCATTCCCCAAGCCGTCCAGACCGTCCTTATGAGCGCCACTCTACGAACTGAGGTCGACACACTCAAGGGCATGTTCTGCAAGGATCCCGTTCTGCTCGAACTTGATCAGGAAGAGAAGGAACAATCATCTCTCACACAATACGTTGTGCAATGCGGAGAGGACGAGAAGTTCTTGCTCATCTACGCAATCTTCATGCTCAAGTTGATCAAGGGCAAGTGTATCGTTTTTGTCAGCGACATTGACCGCTGTTACCGTCTTAAGTTGTTCCTCGAGCAATTCGGCATCAAGAGCTGTATCTTGAACTCGGAACTGCCCGTCAACTCAAGACTGCACGTAGTTGACGAGTTCAACCGTGGTGTCTACGACATCATCATTGCTAGCGACGACAGCGAAATCGTTGGAAACGAGGAGAAGTCGAGCCGCAAGAGGAGGAAGGTCGAGGCTGTCGAAGAGGATGACGCTGAAGCCGCTGCCGTTGAAGGCGAGGCCACAGCACCCGAGGAGACCGTCGCCGAGAACGACGAAGAAGAGAAGGAAGAGAAGACATCAGAAGAAAAGCCCAAGAAGAAGCAAAAGCGCTCAAAGCTCGACAAGGAATTCGGTGTCTCTCGTGGTATCGACTTCAAGAACGTCGCCTGCGTACTCAACTTCGACCTCCCCACCTCCTCTCGCAGCTACACCCACCGCATCGGTCGTACCGCCCGTGCCGGCAAATCCGGCATGGCCCTCTCCTTTGTCGTCCCCAAAACCCTCTACCGCAAGCACAAACCCACCACCATCCCCTCAGCCGAACACGACGAAGAAGTCCTCGCAAAGATCACCCACCAGCAAGAAAAGAAGAACCAACAAGTCCTGCCATACCACTTCGACATGAAGCGCCTGGATGGCTTCAGATACCGTATGAGCGATGCCCTCCGCTCGGTCACCCGCATCGCCATCCGCGAAGCCCGTATCCGCGAGATTCGCTCAGAGCTGTTGAAGTCGGAGAAGCTGAAACGTCACTTCGAAGAGAACCCTACAGACTTGCAACATTTGAGGCACGATCAGGAAAGTCATGCTGTACGTGTGCAACCGCATCTGAAACACGTGCCGGAGTACCTTTTGCCTGGTAACTCGGCGGTGGCACAGGGTGCTGGGGACGGCGGATTCGTTGGCTTTGGCAAGAGTGGAGAGAACAGAATCAGGAAAGCGAGAATGCAAAATAGAATGAAGGGTAAGGGTAAGGGAAGGAAAAAGTCAGACCCGCTGAAGTCGTTGAGTGCGAAGAGGAAGTAAGGGGGTTCAAATTCAAGCGTGTTGATAGTTCTTTTGATATCATAATCATTGCTCTTCTTTTCCCTACCTACAACTATCATGATGGTGTATCGTGTTTATGTGACGTCTAGAGTCTACATCTATGCGATCTCGGAGACCATGCCGTGTATGCCTTTTCTTTCCTCTTCGTTTAGCTTAATGCCGAACTCCTCTTCAATCACGTTGATCCTCTCTTCTTCCGAGGTCAATTCCCTGTTGATCAACGCTTCTTCTCCTACGCGTTTCTTGTAATCCGTCTTGAGAATATGGGTATGGCCTACAATGCTGTCTCCACTCTCATCCAATATCATCTTGAGACAAACAGGCATCTTAGTAAACCAAGAGTCCTTATTCGTGCTAGTCCAATAGTTCATGACTTTGAAATCGGCCTCGAGGAACTCTGTTTCGCTGAAACAGTAGCAGGGAGAGAAGTTCTGATGGCCATTACGCTTCTCGTAGACCCAGACCTTTTGATCCGAGGCGGCGCCTGGGATGGCCGAGTGGATCACTCTGGCATATTGGTTTGGAGCAATGTTCAGTTTGCCCTCTTCGTCGTGTTGGAGAGGAAATGGAGCGGTGGGACCACCGGAGCCGAAACCGACGTCGACGTGATATTTGAGGTCGGGGTTGTCTGGGAAGGAGACGAGGTTGACCATATGACTGAAGCCTGAGAAGGAGACGTCGGCCAGAGGAGTATCTTCGCCTGTGCTCACGGAGCTACTGATGCGAGCGCCGTGGCTGGTGACTTGAAACCCGAGACCGCGTAGGACATTGGCGAAGAGAGCGTTGTTGACCATACAGTAGCCACCTCGTCCGCCTTTTCCACCTTCTCTTGTTACGATTTTCTCGAAGACATCTTCGGCGTCGATGCTGATGCTATGGTGAGAGCTGTAGTGTAGGTCTAGGTTCTCGAATGGAATGTAGGCGAGGTTGTAGCGTTGTAGTGCACTCAAGAGTTCCAGTCCAGTCGAGGTCTGGAAGCGACCTTACTGCTGGCTTGACCGGGTTCATGGCGGTACCTCTCGGGGAGATTGATGCGATTGTAGTATTGATGGATCCGGGCAGCTGTGTAGCCCGTACGCGGTTTGTTGCTCATGGTGAATATGGTGATGCATTGTTAGGATGGGTGGGAACGGAAATAGAGTGGGCACGTTTCATGACGATGCCATCATGGTGGAGATCCGGGGTCTGAAGCAAAGATCGACTTGGACAGCCTCCTTTCATCTTGACTTCTGCCATCTCTGCTTGACATGATTCACAGTCGCAATCAGCTCGAGACTGACCTGGACGAAATGATAATCTTCTGAGTTGTCTGTAATCCTGATAGGAGGTCGCGCGGATATATGTATCGATAGATGATTGCAGTCAATCACGATACCAACGGTCTAGGCTCAAGTCGCAAGAGAGGTTGAGGAGAAAATGCCTAAGTTTCATCTTGATATTATAGGACTGAGCCAGCATCTCAGCATAGACTCGATCTCCACACAGTTAGAGAACAGCGTCTCTGTAGGTCCAAAGAGTATAGTGTGTCAGTCGTGCAATGGTTGCGCGATGGAATCCACATAACTTCGGCCGCCGTTACAGCCATAGTCGCGCCCCCTTTAGCCTCATCATTGTGGACTGTAATCAAATTCATAACAGAAGGCAAGTCTTGGTCGTCGCTTCCTTTTCTCTTCTTCCTCTATTCTCGTCTTCAAAATCAGTGATTCGGAATTTTGATTCTTCTTCCCTCCAACCAATTACCTTTCTGCATCGAATACTGCATTTTCATCAACATATACCACGCGTACATTGCTACGAATAGCATACATTCCGCCGTATTCGAGACTCTCCCCGACGACCGAAACCCAAACACAACTTCACCATGAAGTTCTTCAGCGCCGCCGCTGCACTATTGGCCGCAGTACCCTTCACCAACGCCTACTGGAAAGGCTTCAACATCGCCGCAAACAACCCGGACGGATCATGCAAAACACAAGCACAATGGGCATCCGCCTTCCAAAAACTCTCCTCGCTGCCTGGCCACTTCACATCTGTCCGCCTGTACGCATCGAGTGATTGCAACACACTGGCTCTTGCTGTCCCTGCCGCCCTCTCAACAGGTACCCAACTGCTCGTTGGTGTCTGGGCCGAGGATGCTGCCCACTTCAAGGCAGAGAAAGATGCACTCGAGAGTGCCATCAAGAGATATGGTCAAGATTGGATCATTGCCATTAGTGTTGGTAGTGAAGATTTGTACCGCAAAGACACCAACCCTGGAGCACTCGCCCAAAAGATTTATGATGTCCGTGGCATGGTTCGTGCTATGGGTGTGAAGAAAGACGTTGGACACGTCGATACCTGGACGGCATGGGTAGATGGTGCAAACACTGAGGTCATCAAGGCATCCGATTTTATCGGTCTTGGTAAGTCCAAGTTTATGACATGGTTCTCTTATGTGCAGAAAGCTAATCAGTTCCAGACGCATATCCCTACTTCGAGGGCAGCAGTATCGAGAACGCAAGCAATACCTTCTGGAGCGCAATCAACAAGGTTAGAAACGTTGTCGATAAAGTCTCTCCTGGAAAGTGGGTTTGGGTCACCGAGACTGGCTGGCCCGTCAGCGGTCCAAACTACGGCAATGGTGTCGCCAGTGTTAAGAACGCTCAAACATTCTGGAAGCAGGTCGCCTGCGCTGCCTTCAAGCAGATCCACATTTTCTGGTATGTTCACCAGGACTACCAAGAATCACCCAGTTTTGGTGTCATCGACCGTAACGGAAAGGCCATCTACGACATTCAGAACTGTTAGATGTTGGATAGATGAAGTGGTGGAGGAATTGCCGTTTTTATACCCTGTATCTTGATACATTCTGTAACGAAGCTTCTGTTACCATTCAAATCGATGTATTCGAGTTCGAAGGATGCATTTTTATACAGGTGATCGGATTAAGGGTGCTCGAGGACCCGTCAGAATGCACGATACTTTTGATCCAAAGCACGCCGTCCAGGGATAATGACCACTTGACGACTCTCTCTCTCTCTCTCTCTGCGGGCCTAGCTCCGCTTTGGAAAATCATTGTGCAATTTGACAGATACAAGAGTGACTAGCTTTAGCATAGAGATGCTGTCCGGACAGCAATTTGATGTCTGTCGAGAAATCCAAGGGTCTGGGCCGAGCACATTGATGGCTCACGACGTCATCATCATCAGCGGATCGAACGTGGCATGTCACAATAAATGACGCTCACAAAACGCAAGCTCATATGCATACCTATAGCTCTTCATATGAAGCTCCCTTCCCCCTCTCTTCCTCAATAATAAAATGTCCTCCTCCCGCCTCCTAACAACAACCCTCCGCCACACAACCCGCCGCAATACCAGAAACATCCTCTCACCAACCACACCAATCCTCCGCACCTTCACCACCACCACCACCCTCTCCACAAAAGACACCAAAATGTCCACCTCACCGCCAAAACACGAAATGGTCTATTTCCCCTCCCTGACCTCCGCCGTCCGCTCCTTTGGCCAATTCAGAAAAGTCATCCACACGGGACTTTACTCTCAACTCGTGACGATGGAGATTCCCGTCGGAGGAGATATAGGGAATGAAGTGCATATGGTGGATCAGGTGTTGATATTTACTTCGGGCGAGGGAAAAGCTGTTGTGGGGGGAAGAGAACAGGTATGTACATGAGGATGATGATGATGCATACTGCTTTTTTCACACCACCTACTTTTATCTTCTCTTGTGTTGAGGATTTGAGAAGGATGAGTTTGCTGACGGGTGGGAAAATAGGATATCAAAGCCAGTGATGTGGTGGTCGTGCCGGCCGGGACGGAACATCAATTCTACAATACCAGTAAAGATAAGCCGTTGGAATTGGTCACTGTGTATAGTCCTGCCGAGCATGATCCCAGGACCGTTCACAAGACCAAGGAAGAAGGTGATGAAGAGGAAGATGCTGGCAAAGATGAGGCGCCCGAGTGGAGCAGACAGAGTACTGATGTTAATGAGAAGAAGGGTCTCGTCAAGGAGGAGGGTGGCCCTTATAAGAATGGTGATGATGGGCGTCATGGGAGGAAGGTTGAGTAGATTGTGCATAGCGCCGTCGATGTATGAGTAATGCGTTATCAACATCTGATGCTTCCGTACACTTACTCTTGCCCTTCTTGCTGTTCCATCCTATCGTTGAAGCTATGCTCGACACACACGTTGTACGATAGTAACGAAGAAGGTACGAGAACACATCACTCAGAACATGACCAGGCGGGATAATATTTGCATATGTGTAAACATACGAGAGTCGTTGATCATGCTAATAAAGCGGTGCGTCTAAGCTACTATGTACAATATCTTGCTTAACTCTGCTTTCCCACCTTGTCGATTGATACTGTAAGCATAAAAAAAATCATGTTCCCTCCTCTTCTTCGCTAAAGCTCCACCCAGCCAATCCAAAAGAAAGTGGTATATTCCATAATGTCATGCTCGTTCGCGTTGTGCGTGTCCATCTCTTTTCTTATTCTAATAGCGAGAAGATGAAATGTCCTCATCGCGTCGTCCTCATTCAGTGCTGTGACTTGATCCGCCGGTCTTGACTCGGTGCAGGAAAGCGTTGAGTCCGGATGATACACTCGCTTTGTTCTTCGGTCTGAGCATATTGCCCACAAAGCCACTGCTGAACATTTTCTCCTTCTCTTCGGTTGATTCTCGACGTTCCTCGCCATTACTGCGAGCTTCCACTGCTTGACTGCGACGCCAGAAGCTCATCACAGTGCATTGATCGCTCTTGTTCACCCGGTCAAGTTGTGTTTCCAGCCAGTCCTGGATCTCTCGTACATGCTGGAGACGATAGGGGACCTGATAGCGTTGTAGATGACTGACCACTTTTGCAGAGCGCATGTGTTTGTCGAAATTGATCACCGTTTTCGACTCGACCCCCTCTTCGTCCCCGTTCGGCAACGGACGTGTGTTCGAATTGCCAGCATCCACAAAGGTAAGGTCGGTAAGATACATGCCCACGAATGGCAGACAAGGAGCTTTTGGAGTCTGCAAACGGTGTCGAAGGACAGCATAGTTGCGTGATACATCAACAATCACTTTGATCTCATTGAAGGTGGCAATTGTCTTGGCTGAAAGTTGGTCCCATGTTTGGCGAAGTCGTGCAACGGCCGACGTTGTGAGGGAACATGCAATTGCCATCAAAGCAGAGTAATTGTCGATGTCGAGGCAAAGTTTCGCAATCTTGATCCAGTGCTTCAAGATGGCTACCCGCTTCTTGGTCTGGTCAGCTGCAAGAATGGTGTCGACAACAAGGTTTGTGAGATTTGTCGAGAATTTCGACATAGCCAGAACGTGCTTTGCGCGACCGTTCTTCTTCGCCCACTCGAGGCCAAGTAACTCATGAGGCTGTATGGCACAGAATATCCTCGATTCCATAACAGTGAGTTGTCTAGCAACCTCGACGGCGTCCAAATCCAGGAGGGTGAACTTCTTGGTAGAGACACCACCCATAAGAAGATACAGCTGCTCTTTGTTGATGTTGGCGTGAGGGATGATAGTCTTTTCATAGTCGGTGCCCAAAGAGACACATGTTTTGCCGACGGCAGACACCAGCTGGCTTGTGGTGCTTGAAGGCTTCACCTGAGATGCTTTCTTGGCTAGTTCAGCCAATCGTTTGCCTGGTCCGGAGAACTGAGGACTCAGCTGGTCGACTGCAAAAGAGTGAATGATTTTCAAGGCAGGTGCATCACTTTCAGCCAGGTAGTGAGACTCGAGCCAGGTCTTGAAGAAATTATACACCCTCAGACGTGCAGGAGAGCTGTCAGTATTGCAATCTCCAGCGTACTCGAATCGAGTGACCAATGTTTGTGCCAATTCGACACCGTCCGTGAAAAGTCGGAACGTGAGTAGGAATGCTGTGTTGTACTCAGGTTCTGGAGGAGCATGCTGACTTGTAAGCTTCTCGACAAGAGCTGCTAGAGTGCCGCCAACAACTTGTCCTTCTTTGTTGTACAGCAATTCATGGGCGTGTGATCTTATCAGAACCTCCGCATCGTGATCACTGCCATCGGCACTTGTTGCAATACTCAACGCACTGCCATACGTACAAAGACTGGGGTTGGCACGAATATGTCGTTGGCATCGATCAGGCGTTGTGGCCCTTGTCGATGTTGGTGAAGTAACACTGCCGATTGAGTTTCTCAGGCTGTCTTGATAGGCACTGGAGCTCTCCGTTACAGACATTCCCAGACTACCTTTCCGATCAGGCGGGTTCCAATGCTCCTTGTTATCCTGTTGGTAGTGTTCCGGTGACTCATTTGCAGGAGGTGGTGGTTGCAATGGTGGCTCAGACGAGGTTGGGGAAGTCGGTGATGTCGGCGATTCACATTTTATCAGTGGTGGAGAAGAATCCGGTCTTCTCATGTTTCCATCCGGAAAGACCGTAGAGAGAGTGAAGTTGTTGGTACCATCGGTCGCTGAGCGCAATAGACACGCAGGCCTCTGTGGTAAGTCTCGTATTGAGAGTTTGCACTCGGCTGAATCGCGATGTTGCGGGTTAGCGGCACCGGGAGTGACTTCCGAATAATCTCCAGGAACAATCTCCACAGGTGGCGTGATTGTATAGACAGGGCTAGAATTTTGATGTTGATCCTGGGTGTTGATTGATGAGAGGAAGAAGTCGCCAATTATATGGTCGAGAAACTTTCGCGACTTTGCAGTGCAGTCACCTGCCGCTCGGACGCAAGCGGTCGCGGCAGTCACAAGTCCTCGACCATCCTCGGGGCCCACAATTCCTATAATTTCCGGGTCATCTTGGTCTACGGGAATCCTGCACAAGCGGTTCGCAGTCTCTGCAAGCGTCGCTAATTTCATCCTCATGTTCTCGGAGGCCAATACGATGCCTTGAGATCGACTGGGGTTGCGTGCTGATATTTCGCTAACAACCAGCAATAGATCCTTGGCTGCCTTGATAGAAAGCCGCGTCGTTGTTGCCAAATCGAGAGATGTCCTAGACTGCAGATGGAGACCAATGAAGGCACCGATGTCGCCCAAGAATTGCTCATGCGCGGCTGTAAGACGTTCAGACGCGAGATCAGACACGATGCCTTCGGTCAGAGCGAACGCGTTCACGATTGTGGGCTTCGCTTTAAGGGCGATAGGCGGAGACCGAGCCGGTGAGGAAGGACCATACAAGAACATGTGATGGAGCCTCTCTGAGGTTATGTCCAGACCAGATTGTTCGTCGACTATCTTCGCGCTCTGGGCCGTCTCGTCGTACTCGAGGACCGTGAGCTGAAACTTTGGAGTGTTTTTGACAGAGTTATCATGGTTCGGCTCGGCGGCATGTTCATCGACATCTGCAAGTGGAGAGAGTGAGAGTCCCGCATGTAAAGAGGCTCTTGCTGTCCGAGGGCTTTCAAAGGCCTCGCTGTAACGCATGCTCGATCGTTTGTGTCTCGGAGATGTGCTCTGAGCCCAAATGTCAAGGAACCTGGCCGCTCTGCACACAACTTTGAAAGCATTGGACAGGTGCTGGTCGACAGCAGACCATGCGACCAAGTCGGAAGAGTCGGAGAAGGTATTGTGTATGTCCTCGCGGTTCTTCAGCAGGGTTGAGAGATCTGCCAGGAGACTCTTCCGTGTCCGTCGCAAGGCAACATGTTTTTTGATCAGACTATCGTCTCTGTGCAAGCAATCGCAGTGCTCAAGCAAGCGTCGAACACCAGCCACCAGGCCCTGAACGTAGTCCTGTCTGTCTTCAAACAGTGCTTCATCGTTGACGCCTAAGCTCAGATAATCCCACATCCGAGTCAATGCATGGAGGAGGGAGCGGATTGGTCGCGGATCATAGACCTGGCAGTAGTTTGTTGGTATCCAGCCCCGTGTTCCTGTCGAGAGTATGGTGCCATCGGCCCAGCCATTCTCGTGGGTGAGGTGTATCAATACGATGTCGCCTTCTCGCAGAGGCGCAGTGATAGAGACGCCACCTGAAGAGCCGGATATGGTGGTATGCTCGGGCTGGTAGTCGTGGCTGGCTCGGAGGTATTTGCGATTGATGGGAGGTGTTGAAGGTTGGCGCTCGAGTCCAGCATCTGCCTCCTCGGATGAGTAGGTTATGTCCTTGAGTTCAGCCATGATCTGGACCAGGTTTGGCTGACTATACAGCTGTACTGGTGTAGATGCAAAAGGATTACCTCAACCCGCACTAGTTTGTTGTACCTGACAATCGTGAAATGGTATCTGGCTTCGCAGGCATGCCGTTCGGGTGTGTGCAAGGGTGGCGTAAATCAAGAGATGCTGCGTCTAGCGTGGGACTATAGCCATTCCAGTGGATGCAGCAGGCGAGAGATGATATGTTCGAGTTGAACAAGAGGATTATGTTTGTTGTAAGATCTCGTGGAATGCGAGCCGGGGAAATGGCGTCTGGCTTTCAAGAGATCTTGGTCACTGCCAAACTGCAATGGATAAAGGTCGAATGAGTGAGTCGAGGGGTAGTGACGCAAGGGAAGTCCCCACAAATTGTGCGACCTTTGGTTGTCTACAAGGCGCAAGACAAGCAATCTGTTTCTTTAAAAGGACCTTGAAAGGGTTTGTTGTCTATGAGAGAGAGCAAAGAGTCTCAAGCATCCGGCATCTACCCATTGCCCATGCAACCCAAATAGACGATCATGCACGAATAGTTCGTCCTCTTCGGTAACCTAAATCTTTAGATCAACGGCGGCCCGTGATCCTAACAATTTAGATTTTGAACACTCCCGAGAGCTTGACAAGGAATGTACTCGGTCTGTGACCAACACTGAAACCGCCTTTGTCAGAAATCAGCATGTTCAGAATCTGGCTCTCCTGAACAAGACTATATGCGTGTGATACAAAGGGGATGAGATGATAGCCATGAAATTGAGCCATAATCGGCCCAAAGGTAAAGTCAATGGACCCTGAGCCCACTTCCACGGACCTGGGATGGTCGAGCGGGCCATGAAGTGGTCTTGCCTGTGGCTGATCTCTTCATGTCAATGATGAAGTGCACAGCTTTCTGCTTTCGAAATCTTGGTACAGCCATGAGGAGAGCGCCCGGTGGCGCGACCGCGCGGCAGTGCTTAGTTGACAGCAGGACTATTGGGATCGACAAAAAGGGATTCATTCGTCTCTCAACATGAACTGCCGTCCTCACTTGCTCGCACAGCAGCCTGCAAGGGTCACGATGTCGAAGTGTAGTTGTCTGGCAGAAGCTCTACACCAAGCGAGCGAGTGTGAACGGATTGACTGGACAGCAAGGCTTCCGCGAGAAGACGAACGCGGACAACACACAAGATGACATGCACGAAGGCATCACAATGATGAGAACTGCCGACCAAGCCTTGACAGCCCAAGATGAAAGTGCTTCGTGCGGCACGTATTAGAAGTCGAGACAAATGTCATGACTCCAGTTGTCAGTCGATGGGAGGAACATGATAGGGGGCTGATGCCAGATGGGAAAAAATGGCGTCTGGAATCGAGCTGCGATAAGAGATAAGATAAGATGGTTGATTGTTGAGTCAGGCGCTAGTGGAAAGTCCAACCAGGCGAGTGTCATAACCCGCAAAATCGAGGTCAGCAATTCGAGTGCGACTTGACTGACCAAATCATTCACTTTGTCTGGCCAATTGACTGCCAGAAAGTCGACAATGTTCGAACATGTGCCTCTGACGGTGCATGAGGCCTTTTCTGGTATCGCCGGGAGCATCTCCCTGGCCTGCTGGATCTTCCTGCTGGTAAGAAAAATCCCTTCGTTGCTGGCGCATACACCTGGGACTGATTCACACCTTAGGTGCCTCAATTGATCGAAAACTACCGCCAGTCGTCGGCAGACGGTATCTCTATCACTTTCCTGCTAGTATGGATGGCCGGCGACATCACCAACCTCGCCGGTGCCCTCTGGGCTGATCTCGTGCCCACCGTTATCGCCCTCGCTATCTACTTCTGCTTCGCCGACGCCGTCCTGCTGTCGCAATGCTTCTACTATAACACCCTCAATGCCCGTCGCGAACGTAAGCGCTCTATCGCTGCTGCCGAGAACGCCGTAACCGACGAGAACGCTCCTCTTCTTGCCGAGCAAGAGAACCTTGGACTGCCTGGTAGCAGAAGACGCAGTAGTGCTGCCAGTCGCAGACGTACCAGAAGCAGTGCTGAGCGCAGCAACAGCCTCACCAACATTCTCGAAGAGGGACAAGGCTCTACCGCCTGGTTGAAGAACACTCTCAGTGTCGCCATCATCCTTATCGCAGGAGCCGCCGGGTGGGCCATCGCTTGGAGAGCTGGCGCATGGAAACCGACTCCCGTAGATGTTTCCGACGGTGGCAGACACATGCCCGTCGGTGCCGAGGTGCTTGGTTATGCCAGTGCCGTGTGTTACTTAGGGTATGATTCCCACCATCGCCATGCAACGCAAGCCTGTACTGACATGCTGCAAGTGCCCGCATCCCTCAGATCATCAAGAACCACCGCGAGAGATCATGCGAAGGATTGTCTCTATTGTTCTTTTTGCTTTCGCTCATGGGCAATCTTACCTACGGCGCCGGAGTATGTTCTCTTGTACTTCTTCTGCTTCTTACCCTCACTGACAGTTCCAGATCCTTCTCCACTCCGTCGAGAAGCAGTACTTCCTCAAGAACCTTCCCTGGCTCATTGGATCCCTCGGAACTATCTTCGAAGACGCCGTCATCTTCATGCAGTTCCACATGTATGGCGAGAAGACATCAGCTATCGAGTAACAAACTCGGCCCGTATCTAGATCCGCATGTACAACATATCGCCATAGATTGTAATCAGATGATATTGCTATCATACAACTCTCGAGTTGACCTGTATATCTATCGTTCTGCTCAAGGCGTTTTCGAACACCAGGGACCCTTTCCGACATCGGAAATAGGTGCAGACTCACCTTTGTGTTTGTCAGATACATCCACGTTCATTACAGTGATGAAGAAGTCCACGATCCTTTCGTTGTGCTCTAGTTTCCCAGGGAGATAAGATATTCGACGCGACTCTCACTGAGATCCACTCTGGTTTGAAGATTGTCGTGATTCTCAATAGCTACACACGTGACAATCTTGAGCACACGGGAGGATGTGACGTGCCACGAGTTCACGCGATCGACCCGGATCGGATGTGAATGAGGGGAAACAGCAATCGCTTTCAACTTTCGACAACTTCTCGTCCTCGAAGCATTCATTTTGACAAGGATACAAAAGAGCAGATCAATAATTCGCAAAGTGAAATTCGTATTAAAATCATTGCACTCACAGCTCACCAAATTCACGATTCCAACACCCCGGCACAAAGACAACTTCGCCGGGCAAGACAAGCGGGTAAAAGTATCAGGCCAAGCAGGACCGTTCCCAATGACGATTTGAGAAAAGCAAAAGTCAATGATTGGCTAAGTGAGTGCCCGCGGTCGTGTGCCTTCCTTACTCGGCCCAGCGATATGCATGAGCAGTGTTAGACTACCGCGCAGGAACTGTGAGTAATCTTCAGTGGTTATCCATTCGTTCCCTCATGTCGACCCGGTCCTGTCTGCGTCTGTCCTACATTATATACAGAATCTACTGAGCATTATTTTGCTATCACATTGTCACTATACATTCGTCCGCGCCTCACATCAAGACAGCATGAGTAGACCTGTGTCTCCACTTCACGATCTGCTGGCAAAGGCACCAAAGGCTAGCGAGGACTTCCAGATAGCTATGGACGAGACTTCGCCTTACCAAACATATGATGGCACTAAGCAGAACGAGTCACAATTTCTTGAGCCTCCACAGCATAGGGCTCCCCACAGGCCATTATCCCCAGACACTCTTTCCAACCTTTCTGCAGAAGAGTTTGACCAACTCGGCCCAAGAAACGACGAACCATCGGTCTGGTTAGATGGTGGACATCAAGCACTGAAACCATCATGGACGGCCAAATGGCAAGCCAAGCTCCGTGCTAGTTGGACACGCAATGCCGGTCTCTTCTACATGTTGCTTGCACAAGTCTTTGGTGTGATGATGAATGTCACGACAAGATTATTGGAGATCGAAGGAAACAAGGGCAAAGGGCTGCATCCATTCCAAGTGCGTATACGAAGGTCCCGTCCTCAACAACTACAGCAGATGTTCTGACTACCAAGATCTTATTCGCCCGCATGTCTATCACTGTTGTGCTTTCATCTCTGTATATGTGGTATACAAAGACGCCACACTTCCCTCTGGGTAACCGCGAAGTGAGATGGTTGCTAGTCGCGAGAGGCTTGGGTGGCTTCTGGGGCGTATTTGGAATGTATTGTGAGTAGAAAGTTCACAACGGCGCGCTGTATATGCTAACAGCCATCGCAGATTCTCTTATATACCTACCGCTCGCAGATGCCACGGTCATAACGTTCCTCGCGCCCAGTCTCACCTGCTGGGTTTGTTCGTTTTTGCTTAAAGAACCATTCACAAAGATCGATAAGATTGGGAGTCTCATATCCCTGGTGGGCGTGGTTTTCATCGCCAGACCCACATCGTTGTTTTTCTCGTCAGCGGATGCTCCACCAGCCAGTGGAAACACCGACGTCGTGTCTGGGGCTAACAGCACAGTGACCATTCCGGACGCATCGAACTACGACAATGTTACGCCGGCTGAACGACTGGCGGCTGTAGGCATCGCTTTGGTGGGCGTTGGCGGTTCAGTCATCGCATATACAACGATTCGATGGATTGGAAAGCGAGCTCATCCACTGATCAGTGTGAACTACTTTGCTACATGGTGTACTATCGTCAGTATAGTAGCGCAGCTTACCCTTCCCGGCATCGGATTTCTTCTTCCTGCAGACGCGAAAGAGTGGGGGTATTTGTTGTTTCTTGGGTAAGTGAGAGACTTTCGACACGCACAAGAGCATGGCTAACCACAGACAGAACATGCGGATTCATCATGGTAAGCACGAAGCCTCACCGTGTGCAGATTGTTGTCACCATCGCCCTTCTCCACCGATGTGTCTGGTAGCATCAAGGTTGTAGAGATGCAAGATGCTTTTAAGATGGATGCGACGCCTCAGAGAACCCCACCCGCGAGCTTCCACTGGGAACAACTCCGATCCGAAAAGCATCGTGCATTTCTACAGGTAGCGCGACAGGCTGGCACACGAGGAAGAGAAAAGCACAACGAATTGACCGCAGGCTAACCTGAAACAGCAATTTCTTTTGGCAGCAGGATTGAGTTACGAAAAATCGTCGCGAGCCACCAACATGGCATACACATCAATGCTGTTCGCGCTAGGGTTTGACAGATTCATCTTTGGACAAACACCAGGAGCGACATCTATAATTGGGTCGACATTGATTCTTGGGTCGGCGATTTATATGGCAATGCAACGAGACAAGGGGGGTAGTGCTCGGGCAAATAATGAGACTAGGACAGGAGTGGGACAAAATAGAGATGAAGAGGAAGGTTTGATGAGAGGAGCAGATGAAGGAGATGAGGAAATTATTGACCGAGGACAAGAAAGCATCATTGAAATGGAGCCAATAGAGGCAAGACGGTGATGGAGGTTATGAATAATCATAGATATACAGGGAGCGAGTAGAACGTACATGGTTAATAATGATTTGCAATCGACGGAAACGCGTGACAAAGACACGGCGGACGCAAAGGAGGAATAATAAAGCTAAGGTGGAAAAATGGAGCGAAAAGGGAAGGAAAAGACAAGTGAGGCGGCTGCGGCTTCGATGGGATCAGTCCTTATGACGAACACGAACGTCCAAGTCTGGCCGGTCTCTTGTCAGCGACTTCCCAACCAACAACGCCAGGCACTCTGAATTGCTACGGCGCCGCCTCAATATACGCGCGTGTTTGATTATCCTTTACGACAACAACTGCACCGGACGCGCCTTTGAGGAATATTGCATACCCGCGGCGATAATTGAAGGTAGACTCTAGTGCTGGTACTCGAGGTGGAGCACAGCCACTCGTAGCCTCATCCTCATCATCATCGCCGTCTCGCCCTCATAGCAAGGCCCCTCTTCGAGGCACGTGCAGAGGCAGACATACAGGCAGACAGTCTTTAGCAAAGACGCATCCAAGCCTGTTGGTGCACGGTTTGCGAGGTCCTGTTCGACTTGTATCCCCACGACTTGGACTTGTCGCCAAACAAGCGCCCGAAACATCATGGCCGACCTCCCGGCCCAGCCCAACCTGCGCGTGACTAGTGAGTACCTGCTGTCGCTCCGATACAGCGCGCTCTTCCGTACTGACAATATCCAGTCATCGCCGCCGACGGCCTTTACAAGAGAGATGTCTTCCGTGAGTGCCCCTCCTCCGCGCCCGCTCGTGCCGCCGACATGGACTGACGCTGCCCTGCAGGATTTCCCGATCCCTTCGCCGTAGCCACCATCAATGGCGAGCAAACAAAGACGACAGGCGTCATCAAGAAGACGCTCAACCCCTACTGGAATGAGAGCTTCGACATGTACGACTATCCCTCCCCCGGCTATGCCATTCCACTCCGTGTTTCCGGAACTGACGGGAGCCTGCAGGAGAGCCAACGAAGAGAGTATCCTCGCGGTTCAAATCTTTGACCAGAAGAAGTTCAAGAAGAAGGACCAGGGTTTCCTCGGTGTTGTCAACGTTCGTGTTGGCAGTGTCGTTGACCTGGACGCTGGTGGTGATGGTATGTCGACAAGTCTTGCACACACGTCTGGAGCTGACAAGACCCCTCGCAGAAATGCTTACCCGTGACCTTCGCAAGAGCAACGATAACCTTGTTGTTAACGGCAAGCTGATCCTCAATCTATCGACCAACCTTCGTCCCGCCGCAACTCCGGCCGCCGCCGCCGCTGCACCCGCAAGACCTAATGGCGCTGCCTCATCAACCACCCTAGATGCTCCTCCTCC
>JGI24891J29808_1000521_pt1 | contig 20017 bp, 41 predicted proteins | sample FreactcultuFSWF8_FD_29808 | JGI IMG/M metagenome (IMG submission 29808) | reverse complement strand
GGGTTGGCAACCTATGCCCCTACGCAAGCGCGGGTTGTATATTGCTATGCTTAGGTGACCATTCCGGTCAGGCCGCTATGTCACAAAAGGTTAAGGATAGCCGGAAACGTAAAGCGCGCTATTTTATGAAAAACCGAGCCGAATATATGGCGGAATTCGCGTTGCATATCCGTAAAACCATTAAAAAGGCGGCTAAAAACGGTTTAAAGCCCGCTATTAGGCCTAACGGTTCGACCGATATCGCCTATGAAGGGATTCCCGTCACCTTGGAAGGGCTAATCTATAAAAATATAATGGAAGCGTTTCCCGAGGCCCCTTTTCTGGATTATACGAAAAATCCAAAACGGTTCGACCGGCCATTGCCCGCTAATTACCATTTAACTTTTAGCCTATCCGAAACTAACGAAAAAGACGCCCGAGCGTTGCTAGCGCGCGGTTTCAATGTTGCGGTTGTTTTCGGTTCCGGCTTGCCCGAAACTTATTTAGGTTATCCCGTTATTGATGGTGATAAACATGATCTACGGTTCCTTGATCCGAAAGGCGTAATCGTCGGGTTGTCGCCAAAGGGAAACCGAGCCAAGCGTGACCAATCCGGTTTCGTTGTTCGTAATTATTCAACCCATAACGCATAAGGGGAAAGCTATGACACAAGAACAACTAGAAACAATCCACCAATTACGGCTAGCAGGTCACGCGGTTATCATATGGACGCCCAAGGAATTAGCGGGCGCTAGTCCTGACGATGTCGAAGATATGTCGATTTCATACGGATTCGCGCTTATTAATAATATCAAACCGGAAACCGACGAATAGGGGGGAGCTATGGCTTGGATCATTTACAATTTAACCGATCCCGACCTTTGTTGGTCTAACGGTTCCGGTTGGACTGATGACGATTACGACACGTTCGACGATATCGAACGCGATAACCTACCACTACCAATCGGGGGCGCGTGGGAGCGCGTCCCTTGGACTAAAACCGAGTCGGTATATAACCGAGCGGTTAAACCTTACAACCCAATGGAAAAGGCGGGCGACCTATGAGCAAGAAAAAGAAAAAGCACCACCATGGCAATCAGCCGCCATTCAATGATTTGATGGACGCGGCCCTAAATATTGCAAACTATGCGGGAGAGCGCGGCCCTGCCGCGTTTCCGTCCCTTGTCGGGGCTATTGTATTAGTCGCAATGGAAAGCGGAATCCCGCCTCAATTATTGCGAGGAACCTTTGAGGGGGCGGTTAAAACCCTATCGCAAATCGAAGCGATGGAAGAGATAAGAAACGGTGGAACGGTTCAATAACCACCCCCTTTTTATCCTATTTACAATGAGAAACAACCGAGCGAGAATACCTCGTTTTCGGTTGTTTTTCAATGCGTTAAACAAAAAAAGGCGGCTGGCTCAACGGGGGAGAAAAGCCAACCGCCTAGTCAGGCTCAACCGAATTCGGGAGGAAAAACGGGAGCGCGTTTAACCTTATACCCCGAAACGATCACGAAAACAACCGAGTGGATTTGTCGAACGTCAGGAAAGCATCACCGAGCGAGCCAGCATCCGGTTGATATCTGATTTTCTTGATATAAACGCCCGTGATCACGTCCGTTTTAGGATCACCGACCCGACCGATTATGATGCCTAAATCCGCCTTATTCGCCCAGTGGGACGAGTCAGCGAGGCTATATAGGCTCAAATCCGCGCTATCTAATTGGCTGGAACCTTTCGTAGGATGCACGACAACACAAACGAGCACGTTATATTGCATCGCAAACGATTTCAGCTTTCGAATCGCCCGACCGATATATTCCGTCATGGTTTCGTCGCCGCGCTTCCGGTGTTCTATTTCGTTAAACGGGTCGATTACGACCATCCGAACCCCATTCCGGATAACCGCAACCTGCATGCGTTCTAAAAGCCAATCAATATCGTATTCCGTATCATTGTCCGACCTATTGGGAGCGAGAAACGTAAACTTGTTTTCTACGAAATTAACCGCCCGTTTTCGGTTGATTTCAGCAGCAAATTTGATCGGACTTTGCAGAAACGTGGACATAATCGTGTCCGTAACGTACGGAACAACCTTCATTTCGAACGATGCGACCGCAATATTCCAATTATGCAACCGAGCCATATTTGTCGCAAATTGAATAGTCCATGTCGATTTTCCGTGTCCCGGAAAGCCGCCAACAACCATAAACGCACCCGCATATGGCTTCAGATATTCATCTAATTGCCCCCAGCCGGTTGTGTAGGTCTTGATCGGTTCCTCTGGCGGAAAGTCCGACAGCTTGTAAACACCATCGACCGGATATGGCTTTGCGGCGAACAAAACCGACAAAACCTCTTCCGCCCCATGCGATACCAAAACCTCGTTCAAATCTTTGCAGGTTTCGGGATAGGTCACAAACGAACAGCGAACCCTATCCAAACGCCTTACAAGTTCATCCGCTAATCTCCTACCGGCTTCGTCATTATCGACCGCTATGATGATACGCCTGACCTTAGCAAGGCACTCCCAATCAGCCGTGACATAGCCAAATTTTCCGTCGGCATCTGGTATGATATCTTCGGTTCCGGTTGGGACGATAATGAGATTCCCGTTTCCATCCCTTGGGGGTGGCGCACCGTCTGGAACTGATACCACATAGGGGTATCCCGCAGATGCCACCGCCAATGCGTCAAGTTCTCCCTCAACAATGACAAGCGCACTAGTACCGTCGATAAGATTAGGGTCTTGGAGAACGTCAACATTGAAAAATTGCTTTCTACCATTGGCTTGCTGCCAGAAGGTTTTATGCGGCCCGCGATATTTATGGCCGACGATTTCCCCGTCTTTGATAAAAGGGAAGGCGATGATATCGCCCTCCTTATCACTAATGAGTTGCCCATCCAACCCGCGCTTGACGGAGTAAGTCCCCATACGGATCGCGATTTCGGTGTTTATTCCCCGTTTGGTTAACCACTTTTGATGAAGTTCTGAAAGCATCGGACATTTCTCCCCCTGTCCATCCACAATGAAAGCACCGCCAGCCTATGCCTGTCTGGTCTATTCTGACCGATAGGCAAGGGTCTGACGAATTTACCCGTTTATCACTACATTTCGGGCACTTGGTTTTTTGTGCGCCCTTAGTCGCCGACCCAATTCGTATCCCGTGCTTTTGTGCCAATGCCTGTACGTCCATCTTGTATTCTCCCGTAGTATTTGTCCCAGACTTCTTGTGCTTTTGTGTCCCAAGTTTCTCTCAGGTTCAGGCGGTCATCGGGGTCTTTCAAAATAACAGCCGCCATCTTCACGACAGCAACAGCTTCCCCCAGATCGGCCAGCAATTCCGCCCGTTCTTTCTGCCAAAACACAGCAACATCATCTCCGCCATTTGACAAAATAGTCGACTTTTTCAATTTTCTTCTCCCGTTTAAATCCACAAGCTAACAGTACCAAAAAACACCCCAATGAGTGAAGCCCGAAAAATATAATTATATATTTCTCCATTTTTCCTCCTCTGCTAGCCGATCCAATAGTTCCCTTGTCGCCTCCATAGCTTCCTCAGCCAATAGCGGTTCCAATGAGTTTTCATCGTTGTCAGCTTCCCAGAATTTAACCCACATTTCCAAAGCCTCTTTGGCCTGTCGTATGGTTTTGTCCCTGTTTTCTACCGCACTTTCCAGTAATTCGACAGCGAGTTCTGGGGCGCGGCTCTTTACGATATCCATCACTCTTTCTCCTTTATACGGATAATTTCATGCGCTGTTTGAGACCATGAATTCAACAACATATTGTCATACCTTAAACGAGAGTTTTCTTTCATTAAATCAAGGAATGATTTTTCTATTCTCCGCAGCCGTTCTATCTCGTCGGCGGCTCTTGTCCATGCAGCTTTTTCAGGGCCGTATTCCGTGTTTTCTGCCGATTCAAGGCACTCTTTTAAAACGTCAGTCATTCGGGAGGCTCCGGTAATGGCATCCAATGGGTGACCCTAAAAATGGGATTAACCCCAAGCGGATCATCTGACCATCCTTTTTTAACTCGTTTTCCATCTTCAACCCAATGCCCAACAATTTCCCACCCGCACCACAATAGAAGCCATCTTCCATCCTTCGGCGCGGTTTTTATTGTTTTCCATTCAGTCATTTTGGCGGCTCCGGTAATGGCATCCAATGGGATAATTCATCGTCAACATCTGCAAAATCCCCGTCAGGATATTCTTGCCATTTATGGTATTCTTCATGCCACAAAGCCATTTCAACACGGCCAAGCCAGACCACTAAAATTACAGTCCCATCCTTTGGCGCTGTTTCTATTGGTTGCCACCTATCAACGTCAGGTTCATCGTTCGTCCAAACTGTTTTGCCCATGCGAAGCGTTCCGTTGTCAATTAGTGCGCGTAATTCCCGATAGGCTTTGGTTATTTCGTCTGTCATGGCCGCATTGTCCAAGCTATTGCCGCAACCGTGCTAATCCAAGCTATGGTTGAGCAGATTACCTCAATTATATGATCGCTCATGACCGCACCATCCCGCAAAAGCCGTGAGTCGTGCTGTAGATTGAGGGCCAAGCATCAGTTTCAGGGTCTTTTTCATTTTCATATCGCATATGCCGCCAACGCCAAGCTATACAATTTGGGCCTTCACACCAAATACTCATTTGATTTGGTTTAAACGGACAGATTTTTTCTTTTGCCTCTTCAGGTGTCAGATAATGCGGGTTTTCCATTTACGCCCCCATCGCTTTTGATAAATCAAACTGAATTTGTGGCAAACTGTTCTTGCTATTTTCGCCGCCAAGTTCAGCGTAGCCTTCAATACCATCCCAGTGATCACGATAATTAGCGTCACCCGAAAGGATGCGGCCAATATTTACCGCAATCATTTCCAGAGCATCCTTCTGGGAATTATTCAGATTATCCCAGTTTTTCCCCGTTGCCATTACAGACTTCAACCCTTGGCTGATGGCGGATGTGTCGCGATAGATGCCGTGCGTCTTTTCCTTAGTCGTATCCATTTTAGTTCTCCCGTTGTTAAACAAAATTCTTACTGCCACGCTTCGTTAGTTTCTCCGCCTCCGCCACCAGTTCCGCTATGGATGGGGCGAATTTGGCCTTGGTCAGTATCCCCACGGTTGGGTCGCACAATCTGTGCAACACGTTTGGCGGGTACTTTGACAACGCTTTCGCTGCGTTCTGAATGAACAGGCTTGGATTCGGTAGGTGGTTCAGGCTGTAGCAATTCATTATGCTTTCCACCGCCTTCTCCGGCGTCAGGGTAAACGCCGTACTCCGTCCCGTACTGTTCCCGCCATTCAGCTTTCCTTCGTTCACTTGCTGCCTCCAGTTCTGCAAATGCATCTGCAATCTGCTTTTTCTTTGCCTCCTTGCCCCGTTTATTTTTACCGCTAACAGCCGCTATCAACCACGGAACAGGGTCGGTAACGTCATTGGCGATTGCCTCCTCCAGCAATCTCCTAACCTCTGAATAATTGCCGCCAGACATCTTCAGCAGCTTTCCAATCAATGGATTGGCTCGTTTATCCGGTATCCGCCAACCTTCGAAGATGACCTTAGCCTCCGCCCAGAACTCCGCTTGCTCACTCACTGGCGGCTTTTCGTAGTTCGACGAAAAGGCAATTAGGGGATCGTGCAGTTCCGAAGGAACTGTATCTTCTTGGTTATATATTACCTGTTCAAGGGGTGCTGTTTCTTTCACCCTCCCCCGTGAATATTTTTCACCCTCCCCTAATTGTATATTTAGCAAATACTGGTTGCTCCTTTGCCTACCAGCCTCGTCTTGGCGGCTTACTAAACTTATCAAGCCAGCCAATGCTAATTCCTGTGTCGCGTTAACAATGGTGCGCTCAGTGCAGCAGCACTTTTCTGCCAATGCGGCCTTGGACGGGAAACACCCGCCTGTTTCTGAATTGTGATAATCAGCAAGAACCATCAGAACCATTTTAGCGGACATGGAAATGCCACGCTGTTCGATAGCCCAATATGATGCGATGTGAGACATGACGACATACAACCTATTGCAAGGCGGTCGTCTTTGGACTATAACCAAATCAAGTCCTGAACTTCCGCGACATCAGTATCAGGATGAGGCCCTGCAAGGCCGACACCCATTCAAGCGGTCCCGTTCATTCGGGGCCGCTTATTTTTTAACCGTAATCTTCTTTTTCTTCCTCGTCAACGTTTTTGGCTTCCACCCAATCAAAAATTCCGTAATCTTTACGCCATAGTATAGTTCCGCCGCCTTCTTACGGAGCCTGTACGCAGGGTCTTTGGCGGTTCCTGTGGACTTTGTATCCTCATAAATCGCCTTGCCTGTACGGGCTTCTATGTACGAGAAATCGGCGGTGTAGGTGCAGTAATGTTTCCCATCAATCTGGACAGGGAACTCATACTGAAGTTGTAGGTCTTTAATCTCTCCAGCCTTCTGCGCCAGCTTCAAATCAAGATAACGTTTCATCTCGCCTTTGGAGTCGAACGTAATCCCGTCAATCGTTCTGTCCTCTTTCGGGGATACTTTAAACCGTGGCGTCATCGACTGGGTCCCTTGGAAAGAAATCATCTTTTTTCAATTCGATGCCACGTTGCTTGGCGGCTACCATCAATTCAATCTGACGGCGTGTAGGAATAAACCCGCCAGTGCCACCACGTTCAACAGGCCAAGTCCATTTATAAATAGCCTGTGTCGTCATGCCTAACATATTGGCAACATTACGAGGGCCGCCCAGTTTTCTGATTACTCTCGTTGCTACTTCGTGTGTCATTTAAATTTCCTGTTTAATTCGTGTTGACAACTTAATGGATATGGTTCATGGTGTCAACATTGAAACGAACGGGGGTTCAAATGAAACATAGACTAATAGCAGCCGCCATCATGCTGGTATCCCCAGCAATGGCCCAAGATTCCATTCTATCTTGCTTCGCCCAGAACAATAATTCCCATGTGGTGATTATGGGCAAGAATGGAGATGTGCGCATCCAATGGGACGGACAAGAGTTCAATTGGGGAACCGCGCAATACACCGAAGATCGTTATTTGTTGATCCAACAATTCGGCAACAAAGGAACGTTTCGTATGATCTACGACAGTAAAACCCAAGGCGCATATGGCGGTACGGTATTTTACGATGGTCACGAAACAAAAACAGCTTTCAACTGCACTTGGCAATAAGGAGAATACAATGATTAAGAAAAAGACGGGTCCAAAAGGCCCATATGTATGGACATATGCTAAAATTAAAGAATTTGCGGGGTATTTACACGCGGGCAAGAGTTACAAAGAAATTGGCGATTTGATGGGTAAAAATGATCTTTCGCTCAAACAGGTAAAGTATAAATACGCATCATTAATCGAAGCAGAAATTGAAAAATTAAAAAAGCATGATGCCCTGCACGATATGATCCGCAAGATACCCGAAGTTAAACCTTTGATCGACATCAGTAAGCAATACCGTACCGCCAAAGACGATGAAGTTATAATCTATTCGGTGAATGGTGGCGGGAAATATCCAGTTCACGGGGCAATTCAGCATCACGACAGGTGGGTAATGACCTGTTGGACAGAGTTTGGCGGCAATATCAATTCAGGCGACAATGAAACACTGTTTGATCTTGTTGAGGTTAAACCACGCATTAAGCGGACGGTTTGGTTAAATTTTTATGCAGGTAATGTAACCGCTGCATGGAGCAGTAAGTATGCCGCAGATAGTTATGGTAATGACCGTCTTGCCTGTGTGAAGGTTGAGATCGATTGTGATGAAGGGGAGGGTTTGTAATGGTTAATTTTATTGGGTGGTTGATCGGGTCTGTAATTGGCCTGTGGGCTTCGGCGGCATGGTTAACCCATGTGGTTGTATGTCTGGTAGCGGGTAAATGGGGTTTTTTGATTGCGGGAGCATTGATGTTCCCAATCGCTATTATTCATGGAACCGGCATTTGGTTTGGGGCGTGGTGATCACATGATTACGCGCAGAGGGGTTATTCAGGGGCTAATAAGTTTTGTAGCGGCTCCGGCAGTAATTCGGGTGGCGGACATCATGCCTGTTCGTTCGTTCATTGAATCAAAGCCAATAAAGGTTATCGTTCCAACGGGAAGCGCAATCAACCTTTCTCAAATACGAGAACTTCTAATGCCGGGCTTGGAGAAAGTGTTTGGTGATTACTACCCAATACCTTCTAAATACGAAAAGTTGTTTATGGAGGAACCGCAATGAAAACGCTGATTCGGTACGAATACGAGCCAAACAACGTCTGGGCGCTTTGGGAAGGTGAGGATGGCGAACGCTGGTACGAGCATATTGTCGTTAATGGGGAGGTGATTTGGTAATGGTTATACGTTGGCATTACATTTACATGGTATTGGCATCGTTATTTTTCGGGGTTGCGACAGATAATATCATTGTATCTATTGGGTGCGTGTTCACTTTTTTGTTTTTCATGCCACTCATCAGCAAATTGATGGAGGTGGAGTGATGCCTATCATTAAACAATATCTGCCGAATTACGTTTCTATTGACCCCAAAGAAGCGGAGTTTGAAACGCTTGAAGACCTAATGAATGTGGGGTTTGTTAAAATGTGGAAAAATAGTGAATGGGGAGATGCGTTTCATCGTTTTAGCACCAGTTATGATCCTTGGTACGCGGAGCATGGTTACGATGATTTTGTAACATTAATGGCCGAACTGGACGGTGGGAAAGGATGGTATGTTGTCGGTCGCATTTATGGGTTATCGCCAGAAGAGATTGGTCTGCCTAAATGGAAAATGCCGAAGGGTGGTGAGTGATGGATATTGTTGAACGGTTAGACACTATGGGAGGTTATACTGTCCCTGAGCAAAATCAAATTAGATGGGATGCTATGGGCGAGATTGAACGGCTGCGAGTTGTTGTGGAAGATGCAATCGCATGGTGTGAAAGAAACGATAACGAGCCTTATTGGCTTGCCGATGCCCGTGCCGCACTGAAGGAGGGGAAGTGATGAACATTGCAGATATAGCGCAACACGTTCATGCGCTTGAAAAGAAGGTTAAAGAACAAACCGACGAGATTGAACGGCTGCGGGAAGATAACAAACAATACCTTGAATGCTTAACCATAATGGCAACGGTGGCATTGGGCGCACTTAAACCGAAGGATGGTGATTGATGGCATATATAGATCGTTTTAATCCACCCAATATGCATCATATTGGCGGCATCAATTATGTAATGATGACTGATTGCGCCAACATGGTGAAAGAGATTGAACGGCTGCGGGAAGCGTTGCGGTTTTATACCGATAGGGCAAACCCATACACGGAAGCTAATCGGCCCACTGATGACGGTATGATTGCTCGCGCCGCACTGAAGGAGGGGGAGTGATGGACAATAAAACGTGCGGGACTTGCCAATATAATTTGGCGGGACAATGTTATAGATTTCCGCCATCTATGGTGTTGTGGCCCGTCGATAACCAACACCCCATAACATATATGCCATATGTGACGCGGCCTGATGTTCATTACGAAACTCCGGCATGTGGGGAATACAAGTTAAACGTTGAAGGAAGGTGAGTGATGGACATCGTGGAAGAACTGCGAAAATTACGTGGACCCTATGTGTGGCAAGCCGCCGACGAGATTGAACGGCTGCGGGAAGCGTTGAACAATATCCTTGCGGTCAAATACTACGGCGAAGAAGGTGGATGGATGGAAAGTGACAGCATGAAAGACATTGCCCGCGCCGCACTGAAGGAGGGGGAGTGATGGATATGATTGATAAAAACAAAACCTACCGCACCCGCGATGGCCGTGAGGTTCGGATTTATGCAACGGATGGCGGTGGTTCTTTACCTATTCATGGCGCAATAAAAGATGAAGATGGAGAATGGGAGGTAGAAAATTGGCATAGCGATGGGGAATGGGTTGATGAAGGTGGTTCTAATTGTGACCTTATCGAAGTGAAACAACGCATTAAACGGACGGTTTGGTTAAGTATTTACCCTAATCATGTGTCATCTTTTTTTGACGCTGAAAGTGCTACGTTTCCCCAGAAGAGAATTGCCTGTGTGAAAGTTGAAATAGACTGCGAAGAGGGGGAAGGGCTATGATTAGCAAAGACAAGCAGTACCGCACCCGTGACGGGCGTGAAGTGCGGATTTATGCGACGGATGGACACCCAGAAGAACCTGTTCACGGGGCGTTTAAGGACTTTGGTGAGGACTGGAATCACACTTCTTGGTATATGGACGGCACAAGTGTTTACAGAGTTAAAGGAGCCGACCTCGTTGAAGTGAAGCCACGCATCAAGCGGACGTATTGGGTTAATGTTTATCCTGAGTCTGTTTCCTTCAAAACCACCAGTGTATTGTGGCCATCAAAAGAACGGGCGGATGATCAGGCTATGATAAATCGCATTGCCTGTGTGAAAGTTGAAATAGATGTGGAAGAAGGTGAAGGGCTATGAATAATTACTGGTCTGAAAAAGATATTGAATTTGTACAAAAACTCGCAATGGAAGGGAAAAGTTCTACTCAGATCGCCGCCCATTTCCCTGATCGAACGAGAAACTCCGTCATTGGCGTATGCAGCAGAAGAGGAATTGCCCTTCTGGTTAAACCCAAGCGTGACCAACAAAAAACCTTAACTAAAAAACCTAAGAAAGCAAAAAGAAAGAAAAGTTTTATCTTTGGAGAGGGAGAAAAGAACGCTTACGGATCATTGCCGCCAATGCCCGTTAACGAAGAACCTGACGCTCCCTACACGCCTTTAAACAAAAAAATACTGAAATTGGATTTTCTGTTTGAACAATGCAGGGCAATCCTTGGACCAGTGAAAGGCTTGGATACCCTGTACTGCGGGAACAAAACGGTGGAAGGCAAATCTTGGTGTCCGCACCACATGGCCCTTTACACCTTTCCAATCCATACAAAGCGGGCGGTTCCCAATGACCAATCTGAAAAGTCTGAGAGACGCTAAGGAAAAGATTGAAAAGATGGGAGTTGAAATAACTTCGGTTGATCAACACCGAAACCACCTGAAAATTCACGTCAGATATGGGATAAGAGAACGGATGTTCATAAAAGCCTTGACCCCTTCTGATAAGCGGGCGGAATTGAACTTTTTGGGAGATGTAAAGAGATGGATGAAAAGCCAATAAACAAAAGTTGGAGCGTATTCACGAAACGATTTTTAAATTCTAGAACCGCAGTGTTCAAGGTGGCGGAATATTTGAACAGGGAAAAGAACTGCGATGTAAAAATACCCGCCATGCGATTGGCTCCTGATCCTGATTTTGCAGATGAGTACAAAGACAGTGGGGATATAATCGTCAACGGGAAGCATATTATCGAAGTCAAAGGTCGTAATATGCTTTTTTATGACCGTGACAGCTTCAAATATGAAGAAATCATCGTTGCGAATGTCGCATCAGCAGATCGGCACAATGCGTTTGCGTATTTCATCGTGAACAATGAATTTACCCACGCAGCTATCATAAAAACGGATACGAAGAAAAAATGGACTATTCGCAATATTTATGAGGAAGAAAAGGGTACGTGGGATGAAAAATACTTATGCCACAAGGATTTAGCTGAATTTATAATTCTTTGAATACCTAGTTGACAAATCATCGAACTAGTTCTAAGAATACAATCGTACAACAACGGAGAACATCATGGCACTTACAGCAGAACAGAAACTGTTCCGCGCCAATCTTTTGGGCGGATCAGATGCTAACACTATTATGGGTGGTAACGAAGAATACCTTATGAACCTTTGGATGGTTAAGACCGGTCAGAAAGAAGATGACGATCTTAGCGATAACCTGAACGTTCAAATGGGTGTCTTCACCGAACCATTTAACATTCAATGGTTTACGAAGCAGACGGGCCGCAAGGTTACGGACAACGGCACACAGAGAACCAGTGCAACACATTCATTCATGGGATGTACTCTGGATGGGTTGACGGATGATGGCCTGACGGTCTTTGAAGCAAAGCATGTGTCAGCTTTCGCCAAGGATGACGAAATTCTGGACAAATATTACCCCCAATTGACCCACAACATGCTTGTTTGTGGTTTGGAACGGGCAGTGTTGTCTGTGTTTTTCGGAAATGGGAAGTATGAGAAGTTTGATGTTTCATTGGATGCTTTGTACGCAGACATCCTGATCGGAGCGGAAGAGAAGTTCTGGGACTGCGTCAAAAACAAAGTCCCGCCAGTTACTATAAACGTTCGTGCGCCTATTGATGCTGTCCGTAAGGTGGACATGACGGGCAACAATGCTTGGGCAAACTTTACGGCCCAATTGAAGCTGAACACTGCTGGTAAGAAGCTGTACGACGAGGCTGTTAGCGGCCTGAAGGGTATGGTTGAGGAAGATGTGGCGGAAGCCTACGGCTACGGCATTAGTTTTAAACGTGATAAGCGCGGTTCATTGCGCATGAAGGGAGAGTAAGATGAGAACAAGCGATTCAATTGATCAATTGTCTATGGCAATTGCAGCAGCGCAAAGCGTGTTGAAAAACCCGCCAAAGCTGAAAACCAACCCGCACTTCAAATCCCAGTACGTAGATTTGTCGGATGGTCTTACGGCTATCCGTGAGTGCTTCGGAAAACACGGTTTGTGCTTTATCCAAGGCACGTCTGTAACGGAAGGCAATATGATCGTCCTCCATACCCGCATCTCTCACAAGTCGGGCCAATGGATAGAATCTGATTATCCAGTAGGCGGCTTGGGACGCCCTCAGGAGATGGGTTCCGCCATGACCTACGCACGGCGCTACGCCCTGTTCAGCATGGTCGGGGTAGCTGGTGAGGACGATGACGATGGCAACGCCGCACAGGCAGCTGAAACGCCAGCAGCAAAGTCCAAGAAGGCGGAGCCTAAACAGATGGAGCCGGGCATGAAGCCGGATGATAGCCAAAAGTTTTTGGAAATCTCCCGTGAAGCCATGAAGATGTGCAGCACGATTGCTGAACTGACCGCATGGGCTACGGAAAATAAGGATGCGATTGGCAAACTAATCCCTGCCCATCGTGAAAATCTCCTAGCGGATTACAAAGCGTACCGCGCAGCCTTAACTGCTGACAATGGCTGAGACGATCTACGTTCGTCGTCGGGGGAACAAGCTGGAGCCTTGTTCCCTCGTAGATGAGGAAGCCTTGAATGAGTTGCCAGAAGGGAAAGACCTTTCAGCGACGATTGCAAGAACCAGAAGCACCAAACAACATAGGTTCTTTTGGGCGCTCCTTCAGAAGATTTGCGAGAACCACGAAACCTATCGCCGCCCTGAACAGCTACTACTTTGGTTGAAGGTGAAGTTAGGATACGTGGAACAAGTCAGGTTCCATGACGATCAAGTTTGGTGGGTTCCACAATCCATCAGCTTTAACGCAATGGGACAGGATGAGTTTAAGAAGTTTTTCGACGCCGCTTTGGATGTGATCGTCGAAGAAGTGATACCGGACATAAATCAATACGAACTGTTGCACGAGGTGGAGAAGATGATCGGCTTCAACCTCACAGATATTTGGGTGAAATAAAATGGCATATGAGAAAAAAGACGGTGATTGCGTTCTGTTTGAAAATACGCGGCGTACTGCGGACAACCAGCCTATTTTCCGTGGGACTATTGTCGTAGACGGAAAAGACCACGAACTGACTTTCTGGAAGAAAACATCCAAGGCAGGTAATACCTTCTTCTCAGGAAACGTTGGAAAGCCCGTAGAAGCCAAGCCTCAGTCGTCTGGCGGTTGGGGTAGCACATCTCACAAAAATACCCACCAGCCAGCCCCGCAGCCTTCTGTAAGGGACGCATTAGATGATGAGTTACCGCCTTGGTAAAACGCAAATCTATTTCAACAAAACAAAGGGTAGCCCTGTTCCAAAAACATGACGGGGTCTGCCATATCTGCGGGGGTAAGATAAATGTTGGAGAAGCATGGGAAGTTGAGCATGTTATTCCTTTTGCGATGGGGGGCGAAGATAGCGAAAGCAATTGGGCACCAGCGCATGTACGATGTCATCGAACAAAAACGACTGATGATGTGGGTGCAATTGCAAAGGCTAAACGGCGCGAAGCACGTCACCTTGGAGTTAACGTATCTAGGACGCCGCTACCTTTTGGTAAAAGGTCTGAATTCAAACGAAAAATGGACGGCACAGTAGTCAGAAGGGACAAGTAAATGGCTTTTATTCTTACAGACGGACCACCACCGGAACCAACCGATAGCCCATTGGGTAATATCTTTGATCACGCTTTCCCTCTGGCGGATGAGTTATCGAAGTACGTCAACGATTCAGTCCTGATGATGATTCAGGAAAACAAAGATTTTAAAAACGTATCGGATGCAATTATCGCCCATTCCATTGCCTTGATGCTCATCATCTGCATGATGAACAGAGAGGTTTTGGAAACCAATGATCTGGATATGACATTCAGAAAGGTGAAGGGTATTACTGAACAGTATATCAAACACCTTCTGGAAATGGGTAAGGATCATCATCAATGATCCTTCAACTCAACCCCACGATGCCAGTGTTGACCCCTAAGGGGCCAGCATTGGCCCTATTCCTGATCGACTACGGGGAAGAACATCACCTGATGTGGGTTTGCACCCAAGATGAAACCGGAGAGATTTGGACTTGGCCTAATCCTAAAATACGGTCGCAGTCCAACCCAACCTTTGGTCGCCCTAAAATACCTAATCTTCCGCTATCAACGGATGGGATCAAATGAGCGAATCATTAACTCCTCAACAGATGGTGATCTGGACCGTAAACGCCAAACTACGGGAGCAAATCCTTATGCTCCGTATCTTGGAAGTCTATGGTACGGGAGAATTCACCGCCACACTTCATGCGATAGCGGATGCAACTCACATGAAACGCAGTGTTGTAGCCAAAGCGATCAAAGGACTTAAAGACCTGAATTGGCTAGATAGTGAACGTAATTACGAAGACAACGGCACAAATCTGCACGTTATCCGTAATTGCAAATATCGCGTTACGATTGGAGAAGAAAAAGAGGGGAACCCTGATACAGAGTCCCCCTTTTAAGTCGGGAAAAACTCTCTCCCACCATTGGGAGAGGGTTCTACCCTACCATCTGGAATGAGATAGTTTCAACCCTAGAAACGCGACCGCCCCAACCTTTTCCGAAAGCATCCCACGTAGGTAAGCCCTGCAAAAAGTCTATGCGTTTTTCGCATACTTGAGTTGCAATATCACGGGCATTAGAAGCCTTACAGGCGTCAATCGTATGCTGTCCGATCTGACCGTCCACAGTGACACCAACGACAGTTTGAAGAACCTTGGCGGCTCTTCCTACCCCAGAATTAACAGCAAAATCAAACACGGCATAATCAATGCCATCAGGAAGTTCATCACCACGTATTTTATCCCAATATTGCGCCCGATACAGCGGGCCTACATCCTGAACTGTCAGATTCTGCATATCTGATTCGGTTACTTCTTTACCGATAAACGCTTCCCAGACCGCCTGAGTAACGCCGTGATTGGTACGCCCGCCCGGATCACGCGGATCATTGACGTACCCACCCTCTTCCCGAAGAACGAGGGCTAAACATTGTTCAAAATTACCAGCAGCCATTACTGCGCTCCGTTAATTGCCTGACCAAGAATGTCCGTCTTGGCCTTACTACCGGCGGAAGAACCAAAATAGAAGTTCATCACACCACCCCAGCCAGACGCAAGCGCACCCAAAAGAAGGGTGAAGGCTTGGCTTTGGTTGACGGGGTATAGCAGCATAATCAGCAAAACGCCAAAGAAACCTACAGATACGCAGATTGCTAGAAGGCGGGGAATCCAATCCTTCGTAGAAATCTGCATCTGGCGGGCCGAATCGGTGTTGTCGTTGGACAATTTGACCAAATCTACATTCAAAGATGCCATTTTCGCTTTGAAATCATCATCTATTTGTTTCATCTGAGCCAGATGATCGGGTGTAACGCCGCCAAGAAGAGCAGCAATATCGTCCGCACCCTTGCTTTCGTCCCCACCAAACAGTGCGCTGGAAAGAGCCTTTACTGCCATACCAGCCAAAGGACCGCCAAGTGCCGTTGCAATCGTTGGTGCGACAGCCCCGATGATAGGGCCAAAGTTTTTTAACAAATCCATTATTTTCCCCTTTGCTCAATAAGAGTGACACGAACAACCAAATCGTTAATCTCTTTGGTCAATTCATCTCTTAACTTATATCTTGCATCAGCAGAAATTGGACTATCCGTCGGGATACCCTGAGATGTGATCAGCATAGGCATTTTACTTTCCAAATCCTGAACTTTGGTATTCAAAGTTGTAATTTGTGATAAAAGCCAACCAATCGCCGCAACAAGGACGGGAAAAATCATATTGATAATTTTTGAAAAATCAAAATGATCCATTACACACGTCCTTGCATAACCCTAAGGGCCTTAACGATGTCGTCGTCATGCATGTTCAGCATTGGCTTGGTTCCATCGTCTAATGTACGCTTGGCGGCTTTGAACAGTTTATCTACTTCCGGAATACGCCCGCCAGTTGCTCTTTTAACCCGCCCACCCTCAGCGCGGGCTGGGACAAAGTTCTGGCCTACTGTTGGAGCAGCAGCAGAAACCTTAATCATGTTCTTTGCTATCGCAGAAAGAAGGCGCGGATTGGCTTGAAGCATTTTTTGTGCATCACGAAACTGTTCAATGTTCGGAGATGCTAACTTGTCAGCCAACCTTTTTGCATACCTTTGACCCATATAGTGGTTAGCTATGCTAAAAGCGTATTGCGCAAATGCTGCTGGTTTAGAATACAGCCAAGTAGGAACAAGGTTCAGTTTCTGAAGTGTTCCGTATAAGTTGGGATCGCTCCTACCAGCACCCTTCGCAAAATTCGCAAGCGTGTTGCGAAACAGGGCTTCTGTCTTTACGAACCGTTCCAGCTTCTCATAGCTATTATTGCCAAAAATATTACGGATTGCCTTGGCCGTGTAGTTATTAGGGTCAAAGTACCGTTGAAGCATCTTAGTGTTTAAGCTGCCATCTGAGTTGCGGGTCTTGGTAAGCAAGGATGCAAGAACGCCCTGCTGTGCAAGGGTTTTTTCATTTTCGGTCATATTGATGGTAGAATTGTACGCATTGGTCTGTGCCAATGTATTACGATCCTTATCCAAAAGTCGTAGACCGCCAGTAAAAGCGTCCTTTTCTCCGAAGATATCTGCGGAGTTTTTAATCGCATGATCCAATTCAGGGCTATAATTAGCATTACTTGGATCGCGAAGAGGGTTCATAAGAGTTTCAGCAACATTCTTGATTGTCTTGCCAACTCCGCCTTCTGTCCCAGCAGGTGAAGTAAACGCCGAATCCTGCATTGCACTGAGTTCGCGACGGACCTGATCAATGTATTTCAGATTGATATTATCAGCATCCGCCAACACCATTTGAGGCGGAGGAAGGCTTTCAATCGTTGATTTTAACTGATTGACGAGATCATTCGTCTGCGCTTTAGCCCTAAGTTTAGCCGCAGCAGTATTGTCCGCAGGGTCAACGGCGAACATGCTTTTCAGGCTGATTGGATTGATTTTAGTCAAATCGTCGTACGTTTTGATCCCGTAATCATTGAACGTCGAAACAATATCAGATGGGAAATCCAATTTAGAAATAGGCGTATCGCCCGTATTCATAAATGGGGATTTAAACGCTGGACCCATTTCTCTGGTTAAATTTACTTCTGCGTTTTTAACCGCATCTTGGAATACGGGCTTATCCAGCAAAGTGTTCCATTGTGGAAGCCATGTTCCCTTACCTAAATCAGGGTTTTTAATTGGCGCCCATGCTGCTTCATTGCGGTCTTGGAACTCCTTCGCCGCATCAGCTTGAAGTTTAGCGGCATTCAATTCAATGCCGTTGTTCATCTTAGTAGCAAATTCATCGAACCGTTGGCCGCCATCAGCAAGACGATCCCGCAATTGATCCATAAGATCGGATACAGCATCAGGGTTTTTCTTCGCTATGTCAGCCAATGTCTGTTGGAATTTAGGGCCACCAATGTCAGCACCCACTATTGGTTGACCATCTTTCGCGGCTTGGATCAAATCAGCAATAGGCATCTTCGATGTGCCATTTGCCTCATCTACCAACAGAGATTTGGAGAGATTGGTAAGTGCCGCATCACCCGGAGCGGTCATGGCCTTCATCCAATCAGGAGCAATAGCGGATGCGCCCTTAGCGATACCCTCACCAACAGCACCAAGCCCAAGACCTAAACCAGCGCTAATAGCACCAGATGTACCAATGTCCGCCTGTTCAGATTCAGGCTTTGAACCAATCAGCTTTTCTTCCGCCGCAGAGCCAGCGCCAAGAGCGCCAGCCTCAACGCCCATGCCAGCTATACGCGCAACAGTAGGAGCGGCCCCGAGAGCATCAACAGCGCCAGCAGCAGGGCCAGCAATCTCACCCGCAAATGGAATGAGGAATTGCGAACCAATATCAGCCGCCAATTGTGTTTTTGGGTACTGTTCACCAGAAGCGAGGCGAAGGGCTTCATATTGTGCTTTCAGGTCTTCCCTGCGCTGACCAAATGTTTCGCCTTGCCCATAACCAGATGCCGCAGCAATGTCAGTTCCAGCTTCACGGAGAGCGGGACCAACGCCAAGCATCTCACCAGCACCCGTAGCGATAGCACCAGTATATCCAAGTTCTTTTGCCCGCTGCTGCGCAACAGGCATATTTGATTGGATTTTGGCTTCGTATGGATCAGTTGATGCACTCGGAGCGGCCTGTTTATTATCCCGCGCAGCCATAACCTGATCAAACGGGTCGGGCGCAGCTTCTTGATCAGCATTAGGCTGATTGCTCATCCTCTGCTGCATCAGCGCGTCAAATGGGTCCGCATTTGAATCAGTTGTTGCCATGATTAGTTCACCAACCAACGGGAAAGATGCTTAACGTCTGGGTAGTATTTGCTTACTTTAGCATCAAATTGAGCGCGTGTATAATTACCGTCCATCAATTCCGTAACCAAATTAACATTTTTGCCCTTAGCGTTCTTCCAGCTTAGTTCGGGCCTCATAAGGTCCTGAAGGGCATTTTGTTCACGGTTATACTGATCAGGCGGATAAGCCGCTTGGATAGCCTGTTCAGGGTTACCCATGCGAGCAGTTTTCCCACCAAAGTAGCTGGTGGCTTGTTGCGCATCGCGGGCCATGACGTTTTGACGCATTAGACTCGTGAAGACCTTATTCGCTGCTTCTGATTCCAACGGAGTACCCGGAAAAGCCGCCTCAGTAGCATCAATAGTACGTGCGGCAGCATTATGAGAAACAGAACCGGCCTGTTGGTTAGCCATCAAACGGGCAATCTTCTGCAGCTCTTGCGATGCGACAACGGGGTCGTCAGATACATTATACCCAGCAACACGCGCTGCGGCGGCTGCTGCACGGATTGTCCCTAACCGGAAAGCACTACCAGCACCCATCGTACCCCAACCATTTTGTTGGGCGACAACGAGATCGTGGGCCATCGTGCTGGCGTCACCAAGCGATGTATTGGCTATTTGTGCAGCCTTATTCGTTTCATCCGCATATCCTTGGTATTCATTCTTCAGATTTTTTACGGTTTCTGGAGAATAAATTGAACTACCAACCTGCTTCTTCAACGAGTTCGCGTATTGATCCAAAGTAGTTGCTTTTTCATTCAATACATCGCCAAGTGCCGCAGGGGCGTTACCAGCGGGAGCCGCCGCAGACGGAGCATTGCCATCAGAAGTTGCACCCGCAGCTTGTTGGCCGCCAGCTTGATCGGGTTGTGGCATGTCAATGTATTTGTATTGCGGATTTTTTGGAGTGCCAGTTGTAAAGAGAGAATTACCGCCAAAAGGATTTGGGGTAAGACGTTTTATTTCTTCCTCAGCACTGGTCAAACCAGCTGTCGCATTTCCAAGATTGGCTTGTCCGTAATCTTTTGCGGACTGAGCCTGACTTGTCATGTTGGCGCGTTGTTCTGACTGGCCGCTAAGAATGGCGTTTGCATAGGCATTGCCCGCACGGGCTAGG
>JGI24891J29808_1000520_pt1 | contig 20034 bp, 20 predicted proteins | sample FreactcultuFSWF8_FD_29808 | JGI IMG/M metagenome (IMG submission 29808) | reverse complement strand
TGACTGATTTTAAAAGGAACTTGATGATCGTCGGCCGAAAAGCCGCGCCGCTACAGGGTCAGCCTACCGTCGCAAATTGCACAGGAATCAAAGAGACCCCTACAACCTTTGACTTTGAGCGACAACGCCATGCCCGATCCCCACGAATATCTCGACTCCCCTCGCAGACCGGGCGTCAGCCTCGTCGAGCGCACGCCCGTCGCGGCCGTGACCGATCTGGAGTTGTCTGCCCAGCACCGTGCGTTTCTTGCAGCCGCCACTTCAGACAACACGCGCCGTACCTATCGCTCCGCCATCCGGCATTTTCTGGCCTGGGGCGGGATGCTACCCTGCGATCCTGACGCCATCGTCCGTTACCTGCTGGCCTACGCGTCGACCCTCAATCCGCGCACACTGGCGCTGCGCCTGACCGCGCTGTCGCAATGGCACCTGCACCAAGCCTTTCCCGATCCGACGGCGACGCCCAACGTGCGCAAGGTACTGGTCGGCATCGCGCGCACCCATGGCACGCCCAAAAAGAAGGCGAAAGCGTTACCGGTGGAGGATCTGACGCTGATTGTCGCCCACCTGGCCGCCCAGGAGGCTTTGGCCGCCAAGCGAGACAATGCCTTGCTACAGGTCGGCTACTTCGGCGGCTTTCGGCGTAGCGAGTTGGTCGGACTGGAGGTGGCCGACCTGGCCTGGGAGCCGGAGGGCGTCGTCGTGACGCTGACGCGCTCAAAAACCGATCAAGATGGCCAAGGAATCATCAAGGCGATCCCTTATGGCGAGGGCCTTTGCTGCCCCGCGACCGCGTTGCGCACCTGGCTGGATGCGGCACACATCACTGCGGGAGCGCTCTTCCGGTCGGTGACGCGATGGGATGAGGTTGGGGGCGATGCGCTCAACCCGGCCAGCGTCAATGCGATCCTGGAACGTTGCGCGCAAGCTGCTGGGCTAGGCTACGTGCCCCAACTGTCGAGTCATAGCTTGCGGCGCGGCATGGCCACAAGCGCGTACCGATCCGGTGCCGACTTTCGGGACATCAAGCGGCAAGGCGGCTGGCGCCACGATGGCACCGTCCAAGGCTACATTGAGGAGGCCGGACTCTTCGAGGAGAACGCCGCGGGCAGCCTGCTGCGTTCCGGCAGAACGCCGGTGATTAACGCTAGAAATGCGAAACGTTGACAAAGGGCGCCGCAGAATTCGGAACCATCTCTGCAACGCCGTGAAATACGGGCGAACAAGCGAGTTATCCTGAGTCGAAAACTAATCCGAAAGGACCAGATCTAGAGGGGCTATCATCTGAAACGCTTTCTCAGGACTGGGGGTTTCAAGTTGGGACTTGACCGAGAAAAATTGCTCTATTAATTGGTATTGCAGGTAGACGTTTGATTCGATACGCGCTTCTACACTCTTATCGCCCACGCCAGCAGTTGAAATTCTTATCAAATGCCGACCGTTCTTGACCTTCAAACGTGCAAAGGTCATCGGCCCTAGCGTTGTAACATGCTTCCCGTCCACATAGACCTCTGTAGCGACACTGCGTTGTTGTGCATATGGTCGTGCCACATAGACATACGAGAAACCCTCTTCTGGCCGTTGCAGCGACTTGGCTTGCTCCTCATGCGGATCGTCGTGCATGGGCACGGCGACGCACCGGCTAGATTGTTGGAGAATCTTGCAGGGAGCCAGATCTGGGCGAGGTGCGGAACATGCGCTCAATATCAAGCAAAGCATGGCCATCGCAAGGCATCGATGCGATTGGGTTGATGGATTCATTTTGGTATCTTTCAGATTTGTTCATTGGGGACATCCCGACAAAAATCAGGATGCCCGGTGCCGTTCAGTCCTGATCCAGCCCCCAGATCAGATGCGAATCGATGAGCACTTGGTAATAGCTTTTGATCGCCGCGGCGCGAGCCGACAATGCGGTTTGCCGGGAATTGGCAGCCTGCCGTTGAGTCAATAGCAAACTTTGGAGGTCTCCCTCGCCCAATGCGTAGGCGCGTTGCATCAAGCGTGCGTTCTCACTCATTGACCGGGCGCTTTCCTCCGCCAGCTGCATGCCTTCATAGTGGCTTTGGACGGTCGTTATCGCGGCATCGATTTCGGTAGCTATCTGGCGCCGTACAAGTTCCAGCTCTTGGCGCTTGGCTTCCGCCAGATGGGTTGCCTGGATAGCCCGTTCGCTGCGTGCGCTGCTGGGGATGGGGATGCTGATGGAAACACCGACGATGCGCTCCCGCCCACGCGCCTCCGAGCCGCTCAGTATCCCGAAAGTGGGATCCGGCGTGCGCTCCGCGCGACTTCGCTCCGCTTGTGCATCAGCAGAACGCCAGGCCGCCTCGGCAGCCTTCAGTCTGTCACTCTGCTCACGAATACGCACTTGCAGGTAACCCGCATCCTCCGTCAAGGCTGGGAGAACGGGGAAATGATTCAGCCGTTCATCGAACGCTGGGAAGCGATTGCGCAGGCGACTCCATGCGAGTGACGATGCCAGCTTGGCTTCATTGGCCAGGCGGCGCTGCTCCGCCAACTCTCCCTGCGCCAGACTCACGTCCAGTCTGGCGGCATCACCTGCCTTGGCGCGCTTTTGTACCACCGCCAGATTGTCGGTGGAAAACTGCAGCATGTCCTTGCTCAAGACATAAATCGCATCTGTCTGCACCCAGTCGAGCCAGAGTTCGAGCAGATCTTTTGCGGCCTCATGCATGGCTTCGCCATAGAGGGCCTTTGATTCGTCCAGGGTGGCTTGGCCGAGCTTGCGATCGGCCGTCGCCTTGGCTGGCAAACGAATGGTGCGCTCGAGTGAGACGTTCCATTCCCGCGAACCTTCTTCGCCTTCGATGCGGCGACGCTGGCCGGTAGCGCGGGCATTCCACTCATACGGAGAAGCTTCCAGGATATTTGCCGTGCGCCGGGCCGCCTCCAAGCTGGCACGGGCAGCGGCCACCGAGGGATCTTGTTCAAGAAGCGCACGGGCGACCGGTTCGGCCAGCGGTGCTGGGAGCTGATCGGCAGCCTGTTGCGCCTGTACCCATGGCGGCAGCATAAGAGCAGTCAAGAGAGTAATGCGCAGTATCATGAGAAGTCTCCTTGCTCCAGTACTGGTGTAACCCAGTAACGCAGCCCGGAACGGGCGAAGGCTGTCTTGAGCGCTGCCAGTAGCGCGCCCCGCTGCTGTGCGGCGCACAATACTTGGACTTGCGTCAGGGCAGCGCGGCCGAGCACTTGTTCTGAGGCCGAGAGGTTATCGTTGGATACGCCGTGGGCGGCTACCTTAGCGCTGGTAAACAATGTGACGTCGGGGGCCACCAGCAAGGTGTCCAGTAGTTGTTCTTCGAGCGTGCCTGGGCAAAGAATGGTAATGATGGAATCAGACATGGTTCTCCTCCTTTCCGGCCTGACCGGCCGGTCTAGAAAACTTCAGGTAAAGGATGGGCAATAGCATTAGCGTCAGCGCGGTGGCGGTAATCAGGCCACCAATGACAACAATGGCCAATGGACGTTGTATTTCGGATCCAGGCCCGCTAGCAAACAGCAAAGGAATGAGGCCGAAGGCGGTAATGGATGCTGTCATCAATACGGGCCGCAAGCGCCGCTTGGCGCCAGTGACGACGACCTCGCGCAGGGGCAGGCCCTCTTGCCGCAACTGGTTGAAATAGCCGACCAGCACCACGCCGTTGAGTACGGTAATGCCCAACAAGGCAATGAAACCTACTGATGCCGGCACCGACAAGTATTCGCCGGTAACCCACAAGGCGACGATGCCGCCCACCAGTGCAAAGGGAATGATGCTCAGGATCAGCAAGGCCTGCCGGATCGAACCGAATGTCGCAAACAGCAGCACGAAGATCAGGCCCAGCGAGATCGGCACCACCACTCCCAAGCGCGCCGCAGCACGCTGTTGGTTCTCGAACTGGCCGCCCCAGCTCATCCGGTATCCGGTGGGCAGTACAAGTTTCTGAGCCACCTTGGCTTGTGCCTCTTGAACGAAACCGACCAGGTCGCGACCGGCGACGTTGGCGATTACCACGCTGTAGCGGCTGCCCATTTCACGGTCGATCTTCACCGGTCCCGCCGAGCGCTCCAGTGAGGCGATGCCCGACAGCGGCACCGTATCGCCGTCCTTGCCGGTGATCCGTACCGCAGCGAACTCTGCTGGCGACAGGCGCACCGATTCGGCCGCACGCAGCAAGATGGGCGTTCGCCGGTTACCCTCGATGACGGTGCCGGCTTGCTGGCCTTCGATCTGTACACGTAACGCGTCCTGAACGTCCTCAACCGATAATCCGAGGCGGCCGGCCTGCATGCGATCCACTACCACCCTCATGTATTGGACGCCGTCATTTTGCACGGTATAGACATCCTGATTCCCGGAAACGGTCTTGAGGATCTGTTCGACCTGCGTAGCGTAGCCGTTGAGTTGATCTAGGTCGGGGCCGAAAATCTTGACGGCGATATCTCCCCGTACGCCGATGATCATTTCAGACACGCGCATCTCGATGGGTTGGGTGAAGCTGTACGAGATGCCTGGTAAGGTATCGAGCACCTTTCGGATCTCGCTCAGCAAATCGTCCTTGGACTTCATGCGCCACTGGCTTTGCGGCTTGAGCAGCAGATAAGTATCGGTCTGATTCAGGCCCATGGGATCGAGGCCGATCTCATCCGAGCCAGCCCGGGCGACCACGCCAGTGACTTCCGGAATTTCCTTCATCAGCGCCTGATGGATTTTCAGGTCGATGGCCGCGCTTTCCTCCAGGCTCACCGACGGCAGCTTTTCGATGCCGACGATCAGGCTGCCTTCATCCATGGTTGGCATGAAGGTTTTACCCACTTGGGTATAGATCGCGCCTGCCGCAACCAGCATCACCGCTGCACCGATAGATACCACACGCTGACGCTCGAGCACCCAGTCCAGCAAGGGCGAATACACCTGCAGCAACTTGCGCGGCAGCCATGGTTCTTCATGACTGACATTTTTGATCAGATAGGAGGCGATTACTGGAATGACCGTGAAAGACAGCAGCAAAGAACCGGTCAGTGCGAACACGATGGCCATCGCCACGGGGGCGAAGAACTTGCCTTCCAGGTCCTGTAAGGTCAGGAGCGGCAGGAACACGGTGATGATGATCAGAATGCCAGAAGTCACCGGCACAGCGACTTCTCTGACTGCTCGGTAGACGATATGCAACCTGGGCAGTTTGCCTCGGCTGGGGTCATGCGCGAGCCGTTGCACGATGTTCTCCGTCACCACCACTGCCGCATCCACTAGCATGCCGATTGCAATCGTCAGGCCGCCCAGGCTCATCAGGTTCGCAGACATGTCGAAACTACGCATCAGAATGAACGTGATCAGCGCCGCCAGCGGCAAGACCAACGCCACCGTCACCGCCGCACGCACATTACCTAGGAATAACCCCAGCAGTACGAGGACGAGGATGGTAGCCTCAAGCAGCGCGCGTGAGACGGCCCCCACTGCTTGGTCAACCAGAGAGGCGCGATCGTAGAACACGTCCAGTTTCACCCCCTTGGGCAAGGTCGGTTGCAGTTCCGCAAGTTTCACCTTGACGCCTTCGACCACCTTCTGTGCGTTCGCACCGGCCAAGCCCAGCACCAGGCCCTGTACAGCTTCGCCTTGGCCGCTCTTGGTCACCACGCCATTGCGGGTCAACGTACCGATTTGCACTTCAGCCAGCGCGCCCAAACGAACCGGGACGCCACCCTTGACGGTCACCACCACGGCGCGCAGGTCGTCCAGGCTTTGGACACTGCCTTCGGTTCGGACCAGAAGCACTTCCCCGCCTTCGGAAAGGCGGCCGGCGCCATCATTCATATTGTTGCTGCGCAAGGCATCCTTGAGTTGCCCCATGGTGACGCCCGCACCGGCCAGCTTCTGGGGATCGGGGATGACCTCGAAGGCGCGCACCAGGCCGCCCAGCGAATTGACGTCCGCTACGCCAGGCACGGTGCGCAAGGCCGGCCGGATGACCCAATCGAGCAGGCTGCGACGTTCAGCCAGGCTCATGCCCTCGGCTTCGATCGTGAACATGAACATCTCCCCCAAGGGCGTCGTCACCGGCGCCATGCCGCCGCTAATGCCTGCCGGCAGTTGGTCGGTAATGCTCGCCAAGCGTTCGCTGACTTGCTGGCGTGCCCAGTAACGGTCGGTGCCGTCTTCGAAATCGATCGTCACATCAACCAGACCATATTTGGTGACGGACCGTAGAATCTTGGTCTTCGGTATGCCCAGCATCTCCACTTCGATGGGTACGGCGATACGGCTTTCGACTTCTTCCGGGGTCATACCGGGCGCCTTCATGATGACTTTGACTTGCGTGCTGGAAACGTCCGGGAAGGCGTCGATGGGCAACTGACTGAAGGCAAACCACCCGGCGCCGGCCAATACCAATGCCCCCAGCAGCACGAACAACCGTTGCGACAAGGAAAACTGGATAAGTCGGGCGAGCATCATTTCTCTCCCTTGTTATCCAGCCACGCACCTTTCAACGCAACGATGCCGCTCACCGCGATTTGCTCGTTAGCTTGGAAGGCGCCCTGAATGCGCAGTCGCTGCGACGCGCTGGCCAACACCTTCACCGGGCGCGCGTCGAATCCCTTGGTAGTACGAACGAAGACGACGGCATAGTCGCCGTCATGCGCCACGGCAGACAGAGGAACATCCCAACTGCCGGTCGATTTATTGGGCTGCAACTCCATGGTCACGAACTGGCCGGGTAATAACACCCCCTTTCCGCCGTCTAGCGTCGCGCGCAGGACCACGCTCTGGCTGCCAGTAGCCACGCCTGTGCCCACGCTCAACAACTTGCCTGCTATGCCGGTGCCCTTGATCTTGACCGGTGTCCCGGCACTCCAGTTGGCGGCCTCGGAGACCGGCACCTGAATATCTGCCGTCAAGACATCAGCTTGAGTCAGGCGCATGAGCGGTGTACTGGCATCCACCCTCTGCCCGAGCTTGGCTTCGATGTCGGAAACGATCCCGGCCTTGGCGGCTCGCAGGACGAAACCATCCTCCGCGCGTCTGGCGGCGCTGCTACTGCCGTGGGGGCCTTCACCGACACCTGCCATGCGCAAAGCGGAGCGGGCTTGGTAGAGCGCGGCCTCGCTTTCACGCAACGCCGCTTGCGCCTCCTGAACACGTCGTTGTGCAACGATGCCTTCGTCGAACAGCGCCTTTTCCCGCTGCGCATTTTGCTGAGCCAGGCTGTATTTCGAGCTGGCCATCATCAATTGCATCTGCAATTGGCTGAAATCAGGGCTCATGACACGCAACAAGGGCGCACCTTGTTTGACGCTCTCGTTATGCCGCACGAGGATTTGCGAGACCATGCCTGGCAACGGAGAACTGATAATTTGCTCTCGATCCGGCGGTACGGTGATTTGAGCGGGATATTGCACAGCGACGGCTTCCGACTTCTGGTCAAGAGCCATCAGCTGGATGCCAAGGGTCTTGATCTGTTGTTCGGTTACCGGGAATGAATGGGGACGATCAGCAGCGTTGGCCGCCAGCGTCTGTGAAATAAGGATGACAAGAGCTAAGCGCCCAACTAATGCACGTGTGTTCATGTTCGTTTTTCCTGGACGTCCATACCCACAGGCGACGATCGCCGCTGCGAGCTAAGACTGGCTAAAGCATGGTGTCTGGTTGCGAGCGCACCGAGGATGAGATGGGCACGCCGCAGGCCGGTCGATCCCGGGCGGGAACGATCGGTCGAGCAACAGACTTACAGGGAGATCAGGTGAGGACGCGCCGAGGCGGCCTGAAGGGAGCGGGAAAAACCGACTCAGGGATAAGGAAAGCCAGCCGGGAAAAAACAACGAGAGAAGCCATTGCCAAGCGGTGAGGTGTAGCTGCCTGGACGGAGGGTAATGGCTGGATATGGTCCACGGCGTGCATCAGTTGATGCTCGGCGCCGTTGAGAATGTCGTGGTCGCCATCGTCAAGATGATGGCCATCCGAATTTGTAGGCATATCGTGTAAAGCATGCTCAACCTCATGTTGAAGCCATTGTGTACGGATATGCGCAATGCTGATATTCGCAATGAAGATTGCGAGCATCAACAGGGCAATGCGTTTGCACAAGGCGTTTTTCATGAAAGTTAGCTGGACAGGATATCGCTTAACGGCGACTGAATTATGCGCCATGCGGCGGTTGGCTTCAATCCCAAAAACGGCAGCTTCGCGAATTCAGTCCATTAATACATATTGCAGGAAAAAATACGCGCCAAAGAACAGCACGAGCAGACTTGCGATGAGGGCAAATATGATCTTCAAATGCTTCATTGCCGTGGCCAGCGGCGGTGATCTTCATCGATCACGAAGGAATGGCGATGCCTTTTCCCGCCACCTCCAAGATGTTCGTGACTCTCGTCCATGTCATCGTGCTCATGTTCCAACTGGTCTGGATCGTCCCGAGGCCAAACTTTCGCAGCTATCAGTGTAGCGGCCAAGGCGATGGCCCCCAGGATTGCGAACGTCCCAGACAGACCGATGCGCGCGCCCAGCCAGCCGGCAACTGGATAGGTAATCAACCAGCAAGCGTGTGACAGGGCGAACTGCGCGGCAAACAAGGATGGCCTGTCCGCCGGTGAGGAAGATCGACGCAACAGGCGGCCCGACGGCGTCTGGGTGAGCGAATACCCGATTCCCAACACGACCCACAACGCAAGCAGCCAAGGGTAGGAAGCGATCAAGGCGCCGCACCATAAGCCCGCCACCAAGAGGCCGGCGCCGCTCAGCATGGCGGTCCTATCCGGGATGGTTTTCAGCAATCCCGGCAGAACCAGCGCCGCCGTCATCGATCCGCCGCCAAAGGCAGCCAATGCCCATGCCGTCTGCGTTTGTGTCAGACCAAACCGCGCCTGCACGTACACAACGGTATTGACGATCACCATGGCACTGGCTGACGCCACTGCCAGGTTCAGCGCCAGCAAGCCGCGGAGGCGCGGCGTGGCCAAATAAGCGCGAATTCCCTTTGTGGTCCGATCATAGATGCCGCGAGGCGGCCCAAGTTTGGCTCTGGGCAACAGCACCGACACCACCAGCAAGGCAGAACCAATGAATCCGATTGCCGTACCGGCGAACAGCATGTGAAAGCTCATCACACTGACCAGGGCTGCTGCCAACATCGGACTGACCACGCTCTCAAGATCGTAGGCCAGGCGCGACAAGGACAAGGCCTTCGCATACTCGTCCTCGTCTGGCAGCACGTCAGGGATGGTTGCCTGAAACGTCGGGGTAAAGGCCGCCGAGGCCGATTGCAGCACAAAAATCAGAATGTAGATTTCCCAGATTTGCGTCACGAATGGGAGTGAAATGGCGACTGCGGCACGGATCAGATCCAAACTCACCAAAGTGGCCCGGCGCGGCAGACGCTCAGCAAAGGCCGAAGCAATGGGCGCGACACCGATGTAGGCCAACATCTTGATGGCGAGTGCGGTGCCCAAGACGGTGCCGGCATTTTCGCCGGCCAGGTCAAAAGCCAGCAGGCCTAGCGCCACGGTGGCCAGGCCGGTGCCTACCAGTGCAATGACCTGAGCCAGGAACAGGTGGCGATAGCTACGGTTGGCAAAGACGGTAAACATAACTGATACCTCGTCGAAGTTCAGGCAGGCAGGTTAATCCAGCCGTGATAGAGGATGTATAAGCCGACTAGAATGATCACTGCGCTGGAAAAATACGGAGCCTTACGGGTCAATTCACCGAAACCAGACCAGCGCTTACTGACGTGGCGAATGCTCAGGGCCGCAACGATACCCGAGGCCACCATGGTCAGCGCAAGGCCGATACTGAAGCACAACACCAGGCCCGCGCCCAAGGATACCTTCTTCAGTTGCAGGCACAACAGCAGCACCGTGATCGCCGCCGGACACGGGATCAGGCCCCCGGTCAGGCCAAACATGACGATCTGGCCGGTGCTGATGTCCCGGTTGGCAAACCGGCGTTTAATGTCGTTGGCGTGGGCCTGCTCGTGAGCATCCTGGTACGTCCCATCCGATACGTCCAGTCCATCATCGCCATGATCGTGGTGGTGATGCTCTTCATATTGGACGTCATAAATGTGAAAGTGACCACCGTGCGACAGGAACACTTGCGCTTTGAATTCATGCGGCTCGGGAATCTCATCGATCGATTCCAGAAATTCTCCCTTGTCGACAAACTTGAAGGTCTGTTCGGCGCCATCCGGACGAGTCGTGCGAATCTCAACGTCGGCGGCCGACCAACGATGCATGCCGTGCTCGGTCGACAGCCTGAAGCGTGGCGGCACGTTTTCTTCGAAGATATCGACACGCAGCATGCCGTGACCGGTATTGATCCACTTGGTCTCGTCGTGATCGTGATGATGATGGCCATGCGCCGCTTGCTGGGCCTGCTGCCAAGTTCGGTACGCCATCCAAAGTGCCACGCCGATGATCAGGACGCCGGAAGCGACCTGGAAATACGGTTCCGACGATTCCGCACTCCACCGGCTGCCGAAGTACATGCCGGCGATGGCCACCAGCCACACCACGGCCGTATGCGACAGCGTGGCCGAGACGCCCAACAGCACCGCCTGCGAGACGGTGCCGCGAATGGCCACGATGAAGGCCGCCATCATGGTTTTGGAGTGACCAGGTTCCAGGCCGTGCAATGCGCCCAGGAGAATGGCGCTGGGAATGAATAGCCAGATATTGCCGGCACCTTGCTGGAGCAGGCTTGCGATATCGATCATAGGGATGCCTTAGAGATACTTGGTGATTTCTTTGAATTCGCGCACCGCCTCGGCGGCGTCCTGGCCGTTCGACTGCATGGCGTGATCCAGGCAATGGCCGATGTGGTCGTGGATCAGGGTGCGCTTGGCATTGCCGACAGCGCTTTCAACGGCCTGCAACTGCTGGGCGACATCCAGGCAACCGCGTCCTGTTTCCATCATGGCAATAATGCTGCGCAGATGGCCTTCGGCCCGCTTCAGGCGGTTGATGATGTCGGGATGGGAGGTGTGGGTACTCATGGCATATTTATCCTATCGGGGGGGATAGGATATCACGATAGCCAATAGGCGCGATGAGCACCCCCGTTAAAGTTAACTTTGTAATTTACGTTACATGGTGTAGAGTTTTATACATGAACACTACATCGACACACTGGCATCTCCTCATTGCCAGCCTTCCCACTACCGGTGCCACTGCCCGCATGCGGCTTTGGCGGGCCATCAAGGCACTGGGCTGTGTGCCGTTGCGGGATGGCGCCTATCTTCTTCCCGAGCGGCCTGGGCACGCCGATAAGCTGGCGGATATGGTGGAACAAACCAATGCCGATGGCGGCGAGGCTTGGCTGGTGAAGGTGGTTCCCCGGAATGCGGACGATGAACAGGCCTTCCTGACTCGGTTTGATCGTGCCAAGGAATATGGCGAATTTCTGGAAATGGTGGTGGAAGCCAAGAAGTCGCTGATGTCGCAAGCTCCGGCCGATATCGGCAAGACGCTCAAGAAGCTGGCCAAGGAACGCGAAGCGATCGAGCGCATCGATTTTTTCCCCAATGAAGCGGCCTTGGCCGCCAACGCTGCCTGGGCCGATTTCGCCGAAAAGGCCAACGCGGTCTTGTCACCCGGTGAGCCGCAGCCGCAGGAAAGGGACATTCCCTATCTGCAGATCCGCGACTATCAAGGACGTACTTGGGCGACGCGGCGCCGTTTGTGGGTGGATCGAGTGGCCAGCGCCTGGCTGATCCAGCGCTTCATCGATCCCAAGGCTGCCTTCCTGTGGCTGGACAGCCCTGCCGATTGCCCGGCAGATGCCCTCGGCTTCGATTTTAACGACGCCACCTTCACTCACGTCGGCGACAAGGTGACGTTTGAAGTGCTGGTCGCCAGTTTCCAACTCCCCTCGACGCCAGGTATGGCCAAACTGGCGGCTCTGGTGCATGCGCTTGATGCCGGCGGCGAGGCGCCGGCGGAAGCGGTCGGGTTCGAAGCGATCCTGACCGGCGCGCGTGCCCGCCTGGCTGACGATGATGCATTTTTGACGGAAGTCGGCTCCATCCTCGATTCTCTCTACGCTCACTACAACAAGGAAACGCCATGAACGCCATCGCGGAAAAAGTACCGTACACCCTCTGGCAAATGGCGCTCTACATGCTGCGCCTGGGTAGTTTGGGATTTGGTGGCCCGGTGGCCCTGGTCGGCTACATGCACCGTGACTTGGTCGAAGAGCGGAAGTGGATCAGCGATGCGGACTACAAGGAAGGACTTGCCTTGGCCCAGTTGGCGCCGGGGCCACTGGCCGCCCAGTTGGGGATTTATTTGGGCTATGTCCATTACCGCATCTGGGGCGCTACCGTCGCTGGCATCGCCTTTGTTCTCCCGTCATTTTTGATGGTCGTGATGCTGGGCTGGGCCTACATGCATTTTGGTGGCCTCAGCTGGATGCAAGCTGTGTTCTATGGCGTCGGCGCCGCCGTCATTGGCATCATTGTCATGAGCGCCAAGAAGCTGACGCAAAAGAGTATTGGCAAGGACAAGTTGCTGTGGGCGATCTACTTGCTACAGGTGGCGATCACCGTCATCACTGAGTCCGAAGAGGTCTGGGTCTTCATCGGGGCCGGCTTGCTGGTGTGGTTCCTGCGCGCGCCGCCCAAGTGGCTGAAAAAAGGCAATGTGAATAGCCTGGCGCTCGCACAACTGCCATTAGCCTCGGTGTTGACTACCCTGGATGTGCCTTTGCTGGTGCAAATCGGCCTATTCTTTGCGAAGGCCGGCACCTTTGTGTTTGGTTCCGGCCTGGCGATCGTCCCGTTCCTCTACGGCGGGATTGTCACCGAACACCATTGGCTGAACGACAAGCAGTTCGTCGATGCCGTGGCCGTGGCCATGATCACGCCCGGTCCCGTGGTCATCACAGTCGGTTTTATCGGTTATCTGGTGGCGGGCCTGTCGGGCGCCACCGTGGCGGCCCTGGCGACGTTTATTCCCTGCTACCTGTTCACGATCTTGCCGGCGCCGTATTTCAAGAAATACGGCAAATTGCCCGGCGTGATCGCCTTCGTCGACGGCATCACGGCCGCCGCCATTGGCGCCATCACGGGGTCGGTCATCGTCATCGCCAAACGCTCCATCATCGACATACCGACGGCGCTCATCGCCCTGATTACGATTGCCTTGCTATGGCGTTTCAAGAAGCTGCAGGAGCCGGTCATCATCGTCGCCGCCGCTCTGACGGGACTGGTGTTGTATCCCTTATTCAAACTATGAGTGATCGGACGATTCGCAGAACGCTCGTGGCCCTATGCGTCATGACCTTGGCGATGCCGGTAATGGCGACAGAGACTCCGTGGAAGCGCTTGGACGGTGCGAAGTTGAGAAAGGCCTTCAACGATATGGAGTTGAGTGACAACACGCATTTTAGTTATCGGTTCCACGCCGACGGGCGTTTCGACGGCACGGAGTTGAACAGGAAAGTGCTTGGCACCTGGCGCGCGACGGCTCATGAAGTTTGCTGGAATTGGATCCGTCCGCCGGGAAACGAGGAGTGCTATACGGTCGAACGTCATGGCCATGAGTTGCGTGGCTCACGTGGCAACTTCGATGCATGGTGGGGAAAGGTCGTGCCGTTAAAGGCGATCACACGATAAGAATATGGGCAGTTCACCTGGGCAGTACTGTGAAATGAACACGTGCATATTTCTGAAAGGAGTGATGTATGGATGAGCAAATCGACGTCAATCGCCGCAAGCTGCTGCATGGGGCGGCGGCGACCGCACTTGTCACCGCCAGCGCCCCCAGCCTGGCCGAAAGTTCCGCCGCACAGGAGAAAACAAACATGGTCATTACGCCCGCATTTGAGAGTCAAAACAGCTTAAAGCCGCTCCCTTTTGATCCCGCCAAACTGGCCGGATTATCGGAACGTCTGATGCGTTCCCACTGGGAAAACAACTATGGTGGCTCGGTCAAGGCCCTGGCTACCGTCAAGAAACAACTGAGTGAAGCGTTGGCCAACAAGGACACGCCGCCCTTCATCTATAACGATCTCAAGCGCGAGCACCTGCTGCGTACCGGTTCGGTCGTGTTCCACGAATATTACTTTGGCAACCTGGGCGGCAACGGGCAAGCCGGTGCGGCCGAACGTAAATTGCTTGGCAATGCCTTTGGCTCCTTCGACCAGTGGGAAACCGAATTCCGCCGCATCGGTGCAGGCCTCGGAGGAGGATCGGGCTGGGTTGTACTGGGCTTTAATACCCACCTGCGCCAGTTGGAAAACTACTGGCTGGGCGATCACGCCCACGGCCCGGCGGCGACAGTCCCGATCCTGGTCATGGACATGTACGAACACTCTTACCAGATGGATTTCGGTGCGGCGGCCGCCAAGTACATCGACGCATTTTTCAAGAACATTCAGTGGGAAACGGTGGCTTCTCGCCTGGAAGCCGCCACCAAATGACATAACGCACCAGGTGCATGACCACTGTGGCGCACCTGATCAAGGAGAGCATGATGAAATGGATCACACGCGAGCGCCCCAAGATTGACCGGATTGCTTGCCCCTGGTTGATTACCCGCTTCATTGACGATGCACCCGAATTCCTCTATGTCCCTAGCAATGAGGTGCTGTCGCAGGCAGCGCAGACCGGTGCCATCCCCTATGACATTCCTGGGGTCGAACTCACGCACGTCGGAGAACAGTGCAGCTTCGATACCTTCATGAAAAAATACGGACTGACCGATCCCGCGTTGGCGCAATTGGCCCAGATCGTCCGGGGCGCCGACACGGCGCGGCTTGATCTGGCCCCTCAAGCGGCGGGCTTGCTGGCGATTTCACAGGGGCTGTCTCACAATTTCAGCGATGACCACGCGATGTTGCAGCACGGTATGGTGCTCTATGACGCCCTGTATGCGTGGTGCCGTCATTGCCAGCAGGAAGAACACAGCTGGAAAGTCCCCGCCTAGGAAACGGGCATGACCATGACTAGCCCCAACTCAAGGGGCTAGTCGAGAACAGCAAATTGCAGCATGACATAGGCGGCGACCGTCAGAAGCGTCAGGACGACAGCCAATACCAATAGCTTTATCCACATGACGTCTCCTGGGGAATCTCTCTGAACGCATAGCAATTGGCCCTGGCATCGTTCAGTGCATGATGTTCTGGCAATGCGTTCTTTTGATGGTAGTCATATCGGAGGAGCTCGTTGATCCGATCAGCGACGAGCCGCCGCCTGCACCACGGCGGCACACGTCCATCCAGGGCATCATAAAAGAGATCCCAATCGGTCTGGTAGTCGTAGCAAATGAAGACTTCCTGATCCTTCGGGCGTACCAGTCGGAGCCAGTTGGTCATCTGCAGGTAAAGGTCGTCCTTGGTCATTTCTGCATGGGGCGCGTATCCCAAGAGCGGAAGGACGGCCGCCTTGACGAATTCGCTGCATGCACGCACCTCGTAGGGAAGCTCGGCGTAAAACTCTTCGCCGCTCTGTGCCACCAAACCGATACTGATCAACTGCGGATCCAGAAAGTCAGTGAACTCCGTATCGATGAAGACGTTCAACGGCATCGTGTACCCCCTCATTAAACAACTGCGCTGCCTTGGCTCTGGCCCGAAAGCGTGGCATATCCCAATACCCATGGCATCAGCTTAGCAATATTGACTGCATCGTCCAGTCCGCGATGATGCTGCCCCTCCAGCCTGATGCCGGCCAGAGCGCACGCCCGCACCATGCCAACTTCCTTGCCAATGCGCTGGGCCTTTGCAAAAAGCCGCTTGGCATTCTGGTGGGGCATGATCAAGGGCATGGCGATGCCATGACGCTGGGCCTCCCTGGTCAACTGTTTATGGTCGTAGGCCCCCCAGCTCATCCAGACGGCGTCGGTCAGCGCTGTGTCGTTGACGAAGGTCTGGAGCGCTTGTGCCGCAACCGGGAACAATGGGGCCTGATCGACCTCCTCTTGAGTGATGCCGATCAGTTGCTTACAAAATGGCGTGAGTATCGGTCGTACCAATGGCCTCACCAGGTGTTGAAAACGTTCAAGCACTACACCGCTTTCGGTGGCCCAGCAGGCGCCGATTTCAATGATTTCCATGTCTTCGGGGGCGATGCTGCCGTCGTCCGCACATGTCGCCTCCAGGTCGACCACGAGAATTTTTGCCACTTGATCCTCTTCATTCAGGGGGGATGCCGGGGTAATGACAATTTCGCATGCGAAATTTTTCGCCCTTTAGTGACTAAAGGGGCCGCTGCTTTCGTAACTTGAGCCGGCTCAATTTTTGAGCTAGCGCATAGCTATCAAGTAGCCGAGAAATGTTTGCTGCTGAATTTGCGGCTGACGCGAGCGGAAAATATTCGGCCGTTCATCGAGCGCGATGGCCGGGTGGTCACGGCAATAGCACCATCTTTAATGGACAGGAAAACACGTTGGCCAATCTTCCAGTCCGTCAATGCCTTTGGACACGAGACTTTGCCGCCGCGTTCGAGGATGGTGGAGTAGGTTTGACGTTTTTTCATACAAGCCAAGGCTATTCAATAAAGCGGTTTTGATCAGAGCCGATCACGTTTTGCGGCATTTCGTGCCGCAGTTTATAGCATCTCGTTGGCACAATTTATTCATGCCGTGGTTCCGCGTGGGATCAATTCACTAACGATACGCGAGAGTGTGAAAACTTGCCATTGACAATGATTCTGCCTCTGATGCAATGTCCCAGTGTCGGCCCATAAGGAGCCTTTGCAGTCCGCGCAGCGCGCTGATCGCAGCATTCGATTGGTAGACGAACACCTTAGCGTACAAATTTTCCCCTTTTCCATACTTGGCCGCATTCCACTATGAAAAAAATGGGTTACTACCATTCCAGCGAAAAAATGCATCTTATCCATGCCATTAAAAGGCACATTATTGCAGGCCCAAATAACGTGCATAACGCTTATCCGATTGCCGGCAATGCGGTGTCATGAGTACCGAATCCCGCCGCCTTTCCATTCTCAGCGCCAGCGAAATCGACGACTTATACGCGATGCCGCGTTTTACAGACGAAGAAAGGCAGCTGTATTTCGATCTAAGCGAGGCTGAACGTGCTGCGGCAGGCGCTATCCGCACAGCGTCGGTGGCAGTGCACTTGATCCTGCAGCTTGGCTACTTCAAGGCAAAGCGGCAGTTCTTCCTGTATGAATTCGACCAGGTCGCCGACGATATTGCCTACATCTTGGAACGGTATTTCCCAGGACGAGATATCGCGTCAGTCAAGATGATATCCAAGCCGACCCGACTGGAGCAGCATCAGACTATCCTGGCACTGTTCAACTACCGGTCCTGCGATAGTGCCGCCAAGGCAGATCTCGAACGCAAAACCGAGCGGATCGCGATGTTGTCCACGCAGCCGCTATATATTTTACGAGAGGCGCTGCAATATCTGAGCCAATTACGCATCATTGCACCGCCGTACCGCTTCATGCAGGAAATGGTCGGGCGCGTGGTTGCAGGGGAGCGCAAACGGGTATCCGAATTACTGAATAGGGCCATCACGCCGGATGTCGAGGCACTACTTGATACGCTACTGCGTGCGGATGAGCGGTTGTACCGCATCACTGCGTTAAAGCACGAAGCCAAGGATTTCAGCTACAAGGAGCTGCGGCGCGAAGTCGAACGTCGCAAGTTCTTCCAACCGCTCTACGAATTTATGCGAACCTTCCTTGCCAAGGCAGGTCTGTCGGCCGAGAGCGGCAAGTATTTTGCCTCGCTGGTCAAGTTCTATACCGTCTATAAGCTGCAGCGCATGCCGGTAGCCACAGCCAGGCTATTCCTTCTGTGCTTTGCCTATCATCGCTTCTTGCAGATCAATGACAACCTGATCGAGGCATTCGTTCATCTGGTGGATCAGTACGAGGCGGAAGCGAAATCCGCAGCGGAAACGGCCATGCAGCAGGCGTTCATTGATGCAACGGCGAACCTGAAAGCGGCCGGCCAAGTACTTACTCTCTTTATCGACAAGTCGATTGCCGAGAACGTACCATTTGCACAGGTAAAGGAAAAAGCGTTTTCCCTCCTGCAGCCTGAGCAATTTGCCGTGGTGGCGGATTACATGCGAAATATCGCCTTCGACAAGCTGGCTTATCAGTGGAACTACTATGAGACGCTGTCGGGCGCCTTCAAGCGTAACCTGCGCCACCTGTTTTGCGAATTGACGTTCGCCGGACGCGTCGAGCATGCACCGCTGATGGAGGCGGTAAGCTTCATGCAGGATCTTCTTCGGCAAGGAAAGTCTCCCCGTCAAACCAAGGTATCGGCATTCCCTACGGAGATCATTCCAAAGAACTTGAACCGTTATTTGTACGTTGTGGGCGATGGCAAGAAGAAGCTGCTCAATGCCGACCGATACGAATTCCTCGTGTATCGCCAGCTTCGTAATGCGCTGGAGGCAGGTGACATCTATGTGCATGACAGCACCGAATTCAGGCGCTTCGAAGATGACTTGATCAGTGATGATCGGTGGAAGAACAAGGAGGTAATATTGCGGGAGATCGGCTCGCCAATTTTATTGACGCCGATTGAGCAGTTGCTGGGCCAGTTCCACGATGCCATTGAAGAAAAGTTCGCCGCGGTCAACCAGCGCATCATCGATGGCGAGAACCAACACATCAAGGTGCGTGGTGCTGAAGCGAAGCGCCGCTGGAAACTGTTATATCCCAGTGCGGAAGAATCAACCAACAATCCATTTTACGGCCAACTTCCCGGCGTGGGGATCGCTGACCTGTTGTGGTTTGTTGCGGGAGAAACAGGTTTTCTGAAGTCGTTCACGCATGTTCTAGACCGCTACGTGAAGCACGACCCAGATCCGCAGGAAATCTTGGCCGGCATCGTAGCGATGGGTACCAACATGGGGCTGTGGAAGATGGCCGAGGTCTCCGGCTTAAGCCACCCGTCACTGAGCAACTCGGCGCGCAATTTCTTGCGCCTGGAAACACTCCATGCAGCCAACGATGCGATTACCAATGCGATCGCCAAGCTACCGGCGTTCCGCCTGTTCGACATTAAAGATGAGATGCATTCCAGCAGTGACGGCCAGCACCTGGAAACACAGATCGACACTATCAACGCGCGCCATTCCCCTAAGTATTTTGGCCTGAAGAAGGGCGTCGCCGCCTACACGCTGGTAGCCAACCATGTGCCCATCAATGCGAAGATCATCGGTACGCATGAGCATGAAAGCCATTACGTCTTCGATCTCCTATACAACAATACCTCCGATATTAAGCCGGAACGACATTCAACCGACACCCACGGCACCAACCAGCTCAATTTCTGGATCTTACATGCCTACGGGTACGCGTTTGCGCCGCGTTATCGTGATCTTCATAAAAAAATCGATTCACTGATCGGTTTCAACTCGTTGGGTTACTACGATGAGAATTATCTGATCAAGCCCGCACGCCGAGTCTACGACGAGCTGATCATCAAAGAATGGCCGAACGTGCTGCGCATCATGGCTTCGCTGGGGCAAAAGGATGTCACCCAGGCGACAATTATTCGCAAGCTAAGCAGCTACACACGGCAAAATCAGACCAAGCGGGCCTTGTGGGAGCTAGATAATCTGTGCCGCACCCTCTATATCCTGGAATTCATCGACGACGTTGGACTACGGCAGCGAGTGCAAAAGGCATTGAACCGGGGCGAGGCATACCATCGGTTCAGACGGGCAGTGGCATTCGTCAATGGTGGAAAGTTTAGGGTGCAAACCGAAGCCGAGCAGCAAATCTGGAATGAGTGTTCGCGGCTGATCACCAATGCGGTCATTTATTACAATACAGCTTTGCTGTCGCGAGTGTACGCGCAGAAGGAGCGTGCTGGCGATCAGGAAGCGATGGACATCATCGCTGGTATGTCGCCAATTGCCTGGCAGCACATCAATCTTTTTGGATCGTTTGAATTCAGCCACTCTAATTCAAAGGTGGATTTGAACGCGCTGGCGGCGCGCTTCGAAGACCCAGCGTTCTGGAATCGCGCGTTGCAGGAGCTCGAAGAGGTCAATCTGAGCTAAATTTACTTTTTGGGCGCGTTGGGCAAAAACAGCCA
>JGI24891J29808_1000518_pt1 | contig 20117 bp, 29 predicted proteins | sample FreactcultuFSWF8_FD_29808 | JGI IMG/M metagenome (IMG submission 29808) | reverse complement strand
ATCTCTATACGCGTCGCCACGTTCAAGACCTGTACCCAATCTGTTAAGTTGTGCCATAGCTTCTGTATACATTTTTTCGTAATACGCTACCATGTCTTGCTCACCCTTCATAAAGAGCACAGCTTCACGCATAGCACCATAGAACAGAACTGGGTCGTAGTTATCGCCAAGCCAGCTAGTACCTGCGGCATTATCAACTGTACCTACTTGAACTGAGAAACTAGCGCCTGAACCACCTAGGTATGCATTACTTGTAGTAAGTGTATCACCAGCAACATATAGTGAACCACCAGCGTTAAGTGTAACAGTTTGAACTGCACCCGCTAATACTACTATAGTTGCTGTAGCACTTGAGCCTGAACCACCACTAAGCGGAACATTGAAGTAAGTGCCATCTGTATAGCCTGTACCAGCAATAATATTTGTAAATGCTGTAATAACACCCTGAACTATTGATACTGGATAGTAGAAGTAATGTAACTCCATGCCATACGCTGTATCAGGTGTAGGAGCCATTATAAGCGAAAGCTCATTAGCATTACCAAGCTGTGAGCCAAACAACGCATAGTACTTAGGCTGACCTAATGTAGTAGGGTTTGGATATGACTCACGCATGAAGTTCACATCTTTATTCAGTAGGTACTTATAAGTGCCTGTAGTGTCTATAACTGCAAGTGAGTAGTTAGCCAACCAATCGTCAGGAAGCGAAACGTATTTATTACCAATAGTCATTGCACCCGTCACGTTTTTACGCAATGCAGGGATTTGAACTGAGTTATAAATACGTCTTTCTGTTTCTTGAACAAACGTAGGAATACTAGCTACAAATAGAGCTTCAGTATTTTCCGCATAATTCTGGATTGCTTGGCTTAACTCAATGTAGTTCATTATGCCATTGGGCCTCTAGCTTTAGTACCCTTAGTAGCTGCACCGCAACCACGAATAGTAATGCCTTCTTTCTCCACAAACTCTTTATTACCACCGATACTTACTACCATAGCCTCTGTTTCAGGACCTACTTCTTCGGCGGAACGAGTGTTAGGATTAACTTTTCTGTTATCATTATCAGCCATGATTATTATCCTTTATTTTGTGCGGCAAGTTTAGCTAAGCCACGACCAAGCTTTTTCATATCAGCATTAGTCTTACCACCTTTACTACCAGTAGCTTTAGGACCTTTTTCGATACCTACATCTGGACCTGAATCACCAAGGTTTTTACCCTTAGTCTTACCTTTTGATACTACACCATCTGCTGCTTTTGTGAATGCCATTTTACTACTCCTTAAGTTGTGCTTATTGTAACATCTCCGACTTGACCTTGCGACATTAAATCGTTAGGGGTTAATGCAATATCAAAGTTTCTAGAACCGCCTACAGGTGCCCAGCCCCATTGAAATACTCTACTACCGCCCTCTGGCTGTCCGTCTGGACCTATACCCGACACAGCATAACTGGTATCAGGTCTTGGGTTTCTAACCGCTTGTGGGTCTGAAACAGGATACATACCAAGTTGTAATTGCGGTTGGTCTTGGTTCCAGCACTCTGGACACGCAAGTATATTAACCTGTTTAGTCTTAATTGTCAGTCTTCGTAGCTGTGTTAGTTTGTATCTTTGTCCACAAATATCGCATTCGGCAATCGAGTTCTTAGCTGACGAAAACTTAGAAGCCATTATGCACCTCGAATTTATTTTTCTTCTTTATGTTTTCAATAGCCGGTATTACTCGCATATTTTCTGGTACATGCAGCCCGCTAACTAACTTACCCTGTAATGGTATTATATGGTCCACATGCCAGCCGAACCCAAATAATTTAGTTCTTAATGCAGCTAGCTCATATATTTCTGTAATTAACCAAAGTTCTTCTTTTCCAACCCATGCTGGGGTAGCTTGTTTTATATACGATTTACGCTTTGCCACTAACGCATTTATTTTACCTTTGTTCTCTTGCCTGTACTGTTGTTTTTGCTTTAAGTATTTAGCTTTATTTTTAATATACCCATTTCGCTTTTGTTCAGCTACTTTTTCTGGGTTATCTATTAAATATTGTTTTTTAATTACGCTATCACACTCCATACATACCCTATCATTTACTCGGCGTTTAGCTATATGCCCATGCTTACATGGATTACCAGTAAAATAATGAGTTTCGTTAGCTTCTAGCGCTATTTGCCTAGCTTGTTTTACTCGCCTAGTACGCCTTTTTAAATTATATTCTTTATAATATAATAATGCGCTTTCTCTATCCTTAAATCCCATACTTACCTTGTGTAACTGAAGTTACGAGGAACAAACCGAATACTAGCTTTTTCACGGTCTTCATCAGCCGCGAGCTGAAATTGCTGTTCGTAATCTGCCTTTAACCCCATCACACGATTAGGGTCAGTACCTTGAATCTTAATACTTAAGTAATATGCTAAGCCTGCAACCATCGCAGGTAAGAAACGGAATGGAATGTCTTGTGTATTAACACCATCACCTGCGTCTTGAATACGACGTAAACGCCAGTAGACGAACACATATTGATTGTCTGGTGCATTAGGGGTAGGCCAAATATTGATGGTCGGAGAGTTGACTCCAGTAGGCGTTGTAGCACCTGATTGCCTATTAATCCATACTTGGATAGGACGACCTTGAGTTAATTTGTTTGGTATTGTTGAGTATGTAGACTCTGAAATTCTATTGATGTTAATATCAATTTGGTTAGATGCGCTACCTGCATTAGTACGGATTACTTGGTCTAATAGGTCAATAGTATCTACAGGTAAGGGATATACACCAACACCCGTCGTTAAAGTAATCTGCCCTTGCTCAATAGTCCACAAGTTAATGCCACGATTAGCCCACTCAATTGTAAGTAAGTTAAGGCTTCTACGGGCTGTACGCAAGTCATACCCTGTACGTAACTCAGACCCTGCACGTTCAAAAGCCTCTTCAACGAGGTCATTTAAATCTAAGTTAAACGTTGCGGTTCCAGTTGTTGTCATTACTTATCCCATTCAAACAGTAGCTCAACTATGAGCAAATCAACAATCAGGAAGTTATAGTTGTCATCTTCTGATAATTCCACTCCAAGCATTACACCCGGAATAAATCCTGCGTAACACCTGATTAATGATTTCATTTACGTTGCATCTTACTAGGCAGGTTNATTTTCCCACCNTTNTTATATACTTCTACATCATTCGGATTATCCTTACGAACAATCTTTTTACCCTTCGGCATCTTTGAAGGCAGTATGTCACCCATGCCGCGTGACGCTATCATACAAAGCGACCTTTGGTTTTACCACGAATCTCAATACCACCACCACGAGCCATTTTAGTACATCCACCTTTTTTCATAGTACGTGGTGCACCTGTTGCTGCTTTATTGTTGCGGTTAGTCTGCATTTGGTCTAGGATTTCGCTTTGTGCGGCATCGCTAGGTGCAGGCATTGGTGCTTCAGGTTTCTTAGGAGCAATAATAATTGCTACGCCTTTTGGTTTTTTATCTTCTGCCATTTTAACAAATCCTTCCTTTAGTCTTACCTTTGGTTGCGATGCCATCAGCGGAACGTACATAACCGCCAGTAGCCATTTTTTTAGGTTCTTTAGCTTCTACTGAAGCGTATTGTTTCGGTGACATAGCACCTGATTTAATTTCTTTAGCAATTAACGATGGATTTTCTTCGTCTTTATTGCCTTCAGATTTTTCACCTTTAACAAAGCCAGCAGGTGATATCTTACCTGACTTTAATGACTTAGCTTCTTTCATCTCTTCACCGTATGTTTCATTACCTTTGAATAGCGCCATACCGCCTCCTTTGAACTTCTTACCTTTGTCAGCCTTAGCAAAATCTTGACCAACAGATTGTTTAATCCCAACTTTCTTAGCAAAGGCTGGGCTATGGGCTACTGCTTCCATTAGGTTATGCTGTTTTTTAGATGTACTAGGCATTATACAAACCGTCCTTTTGTCTTACCTTTAGTTTCACAGCCACCACCACGGATTACTCCGCCTTTTTTATGTCCACTTGCCCAAACGTTACCATTAGGTCCCATATTAGGTGAATTTGAGGTATCTTGGCTAGAATTGTCATCAGTAGTAGGTGGAGGCGAACTTAATATTGATTTCCAAGCATCGACATCTTCTTTAACAAAGTCTTTAGCCTTTTGGTATTTATCAGATACCCAATCCTCACCTTTTTGAACTACTGATTTAGCCATTTTATTTAATCCAATGAGCTGTAAAATAATTTATTAAATATAATCCAACCGCTGTTGCTATCGTTCCGAGTAAAGCTGTCATAGTTTTATCAATTACTGCCTTACGAAATGCTGCTCTATCTGCTTCGGCTTTAATCGCTAACCTAACCCAAACAACTTCTTCTTCTGATAAGGGATGAGCTTCTACCGCCGCTGCTACCGCTAAGGATATTGCTTCTAGTATATCTTCTCTTGTTAGCTCATTCATATACTAGCCGTAGATTATTGAAATAGCATTTTGGTTAGTAATAGTAGCGTAAATCCCATTTTGTGCAAGGATACCTTCGCCCGGAATAAGTACCTGAAAGGGTTGTACTGCAGTGCCACTAATAAACTGCCATAGAATATTACCTGAACCAGCAGAGGCATTATCGTAAAGAGTTATAGTTCCTGCAGTGCCGTTACCAATATACATAATTTGTTTTAGTCGGGTTCTATCAGCTATCATTACCCCACTTGTAGTGCGATAGGCACTCTTAACATCATATTGCATTGTCATAATTAATCTCCTTTGTTAGTTAAGGGCCGAAGCCCCTAAGATTAATTAGTTTTGGAATGTAGTTTGGTTTTGTGAACCGTCAGAACCACGAACCACATAAGTGATAACAACAGTAACAGCACCAGTAACTGAAGTACCAGTAGATGTAAATGAAACTAATGCATCTGTAGTGCCTACGTTAGCTGCAACTGGAGTAAATGTAGCACTATTAGTAACAACAACAGTATTCGCAGTTGTAATAGTTGAGGCTGTATTTACATCAACACCAGCGATTGTTACTTTTAAAGTAGTTGCTGATGCAAATAATGTTGTAGTTAAGAATTGAACGCCAGTAATTAATGCACCAGCTGGGATAGCATTAAATGCACCTGTGCCTGCAGCAACTTGAGCGGCAGTAAGGTTATATGTTTGGGCTACAGTAGTAGCACCTAGATTGTTGATTGTACCAGCAGTAGCGCCAGTTGTATTTTTAACAGTACCCAATAACCACGGGCCAAGACGAGTAGCGAATGCCATAATATTTTCCTTCATACAAAGTGAAGCTTATTAGTCTTGTATGTGCCCGCCGGGACGGTCTAATAAGCCGGATTTAGTTTCCCGGTTGTTATTTGTATTTATACTATGTTATATTCGGTGTGTCAACTATTATGTTTGTTTGATTTTAATAGGTTATCTTCTTGTGTCATTATCTGTAAATTCCAAGGCACATGTAGCCCACAGACAGTATCTCCTACTAATGGCACTATATGGTCTACTACATACTTAACACCTGTTATCTTAGTTGATGTTTGTGCAATTATGTATAGACTTCGGATTTCTTTCTTTTGAGTGTAAGTTAGCCATTTAGGAGTAGCTTGTTGATTTCGTTTCCTTCTAAAGCTAGATAGTGCTTTATATAAATCGGGATTTGCTAATTTGTATTTTGCTTTGTATGCCCGTTTTGACTCCATTGTTCGGGATGTGGCTCGTGCCATTACTTCTATTCTATTCTTTTCATAATATCTTCTACCTGCTTCTTTAGCTGCTTCTGATTTAGGTAGTAATTTTCGTTTTGCTGCTTGCTCTTTCCAATCTATTTTCATACAGTCTACGCATGTGCCCTTAGTTTTTCGTAAAGCTATATGCCCATGTTTACAAGGTACCCCTGTAAAATAATATTTAGCGTTAGCACTTTGTGCTTCCTTTCTAGTCGTTGGGTAATTCAATTTATTTCCCCTATGAGTTACGATACAGGTAATATACTTTATCTACTTATAGTTGTCAATAGCCCATGAAAAAGCCACCCGAAGGTGGCTTAGTTTTACTACAGGATGACACTATTACTTACTAAGCGCCTTGTGAACCATACATACCCAATGGGTCGCTCCAGCCGAAGCTGTAACGCTCACGAGATTTGTAACGTACATTTCCCGTATCAAAATCCCCGTCCATTGAATTCTGTAATGGAGTACGAACAAAATGCTTCATACCATTAGGAACATCAGTAGTTAAGAACCAACCGTTTGTGTCTGTTAAGAAGTGATTGATTGTGTAACCTTCAGCAACAGAACCGTTGTTTTTCAACGCATTGATGTCATTGTCAGTAGTACCTACACGTAACTCAGTTTCTAACAAGCGAGTTGCAACGAATTGCAATGCTGGTGGAACGATAAGTTTCTTAGGTTTAGCTGCAATCAATAGACCACGCTCATCAGTCCAAGCTGCAATTTGAATAACAGCATTTTCCAATGAAGTTTCGTTCAAATCTGCTGGAGTTGATGGAATGTTACTATTAACGCCACCATTCACTAGAGTATGAGAAGCAGAGAATAACGCTGCACCATCACCACCCGGATAGTTAGTACTGAAACCGTTGTTTAAAACAGCAGCAGCTTTAACTTGTTTAGTGTATGCCATAGCACGAGCTAGACCCTTAGTATAACGAGCAGATAATGAATCATACAAGTTATCTTCAATAGCTTCTTCAGTTAAGCTGAAGCCAAGAGCAATAGTTTCGTGGTTGTAGCGAGCAGTCCATGCTTCTTGTGCATTGTCGTAAGCGATGGCAGAACCTTCGTTTTTAACAGGAGCAGCTGAGAAGCCAGACAATTTTGTTTCTTCTTCGAAAGAACGTTCTGATGATTCAGTTTCGTAAATCTCAGTATGCTCTTGACCGTAGCGAGCATATTCTAGACCGAACAAAGCATTCAGTCCCGGTAATAGTTCTTTTAATAGTTGTGAACGTGAAATAGCCATGATTTAATCTCCTTAAGCTACAGCTAACGCAGTTGCGTTATTGTATTGATGAATACCAAAGTTGATTTTAACAATCACTTCACTGTATGTAGTACCTGATGGTGCTGTCGCTGGAACAACATCAATCACGCGAACTGGGAAGGTTGCAGTTAAAGCAGGTGAAGTACTCAATACAGAGTAGCTTGAATTACCTGAAGTAGTTGAACCAGCAGTTGCTAAGATTGACATGTTAGTGCCGATAGCAGCAGAAGTTACTGTAGCCATTGTAGTACCTGAAGAACAAACTGCTACTTGGAACAAAGTATCTGGGTCATCACAAACGATAGCCCAAATTTTAGTACCTGTAGCAATAGCTTGACTTGCTGGGTAATACTGTTGTTGTTGAACTTGACCTGTCGATGCGTTAGTGAAACTTACACCTAAAAATACACCTACTGGGGTATTAGCCGTAGTACCTGTATCTTTTTGGATTGTGCCACCGATAACGCGTTTAACGAAATCACCGTAGAAAATATTTGTGTTGTACCCTGATGCAATTTCCATTAAACGAGTAGAACCCGCGAACACTTGACCGCCGATTAAATTAATCGGTTTTAGGCCATATGGCGCTGAAACTGTTGGATAAGCCATTTAAGACTCCTTATTAATTAAATTTATGAACCTTTACCAAAGCTACTTGAAGATTTCCGCTCATTAAAGATTGGCATCCTTGGGTCACTTTGGCGCATTAAATTATTATCTACTGCTTCCGTTTGAGATTGCGTTAAGTTGGCGTAATGTGCATTACGTTGTTCAACAAAATCTGTTGGGGTTTTGCATAGTAATAATCCACCGATTTCAATGTTGTCTTTAAAACGACTAGTTGGGTCGATTAGCAATTGGAATTTTGGTTGTTCTTCTACTTTAACAGGTTCCCATCCTTCTCTAAGCTTTGCGGAGAGATTACGTGGGTCCACGGTATTTAAAGTTGATATCCGAATCCATCTGTACGAGTAACCAGCTTGCTTATCCGGTTCAGGGAGAAGCTCAGGAGCTTGCCATTGCTTAGGGCGCTCATCAGCGATACGCGTTTGTATTTCACGAGGTGTTCTATTTTCAGCCATTTTTAAGACTCCAATTTAGATTGTGCAGCAGCATATTGTTCATTTGACAAGCCTAGCTTTTTAGCTATGGCTTGTGCCGATTTAGTAAGTAAGACTTTTTTAGTCGACGTACTACGTTTGGCGGATGCAACTACTGTGCTTAGTTTCGATGTACGTTGTGGTTTATCACCATCATCGTTTTGTATTTCTATACCTTCAAACTCATCAGGGAAGCGATTTTTTACTTCCTTAGATATTACTTTATAGTAAGCATCTGTACCTATATAAGATTCACCAAATTGATTGGCTAACTTACCGTGTACTTTTTTAGCGTATTCTTTCAAATATGCGCGGTCATTGTCTGCGTACCATTCATTATCAGATAACCATTCAGCGAGTTTTGGCTCCATCTGAATAGGCTTCTGTACTGGATATTGTATTTGTACATCATTTTCATCAATTTGTACAGTAGGTTTGAAATTTTTTGCTTTGTCTACTTTAAATGATGCGTTCAGCATTTCCTCTTGTGCGTCCAATAATCTATCGGAATCACCTGAATCATACGCTTCTTTATAATTACGCCTAGCTTTTTGTAGTTCTAAATCAGCTGAGGTTTGGTATGTTGTTATTAATTCTTTTTCGCCTGACTGCAACATTGATTTAAGTCGCTTATTGTCATCAAGGATTCTTTGAGCCATGCCTAATGCTTCTTGTTGCTCACGCAGGGCTGATTCTTTAGCACGACGTTCATCATGCCAAGCTTTTTTATACTGTTTAAACTTAGTCTTTACGTTTTTAGAATAGTCAGCGGACTCATCTGCGTCTTCTAATTCATTCGTAATCTCATCTGTTAAAGGGGCAATATTGCGGTCATCTTCTGGGGTATCGTCGACAATCTCAACATCAAGTTCTTCACCATCGAATTCAATATCTACTTCTTTACCACCGAGTTCGTCTGGGAATTTATACCCTTCTTCATTTCTTGGGTTAGCCATTTTCTGTTTCCTTTATTTGCGACGAATGCCACGAGGTTCTGCTACTACTGCCTCTACGGTATCATCATTAATTAAACGGAATTCTTTACCGTGAATCACCAATCTACTGCCTGAGTTTGGGCGGACTAAAATAAAGTCGCCTTCTTTGCACCATGCGCCTGATGGAAATTTCTTTGCATCGTTGTACGCGTCTGGTCCTAGCGAAACAACAAATAATACTGTTGTTAATGCTTCTTCCATTTTCATTGTTGCATCAGCTTTTGCTAATCCGCTTTCGTATTCTTTCTCCATTTCAGGGATAGCACAAAGAATGTGGTAGCCTGTTGGGATAGGAATTTGCGCTGCTTTCTCTTTGTCGCCTACTTCTGCTTCTATTGATGCATCTTGTCTAGCCTTTGTTGCCAACCCTGTGAGGTCGATAGCTTGGGCTAAGTTTAGGTTACTCATCCGAGTTCTCCATTCGTTGTTTGAGGTCTGCAATAATTCCACATGCGGCTTCGAGTCCTCGTAGCTGACCACATATGTATCTGTATTCTTCTATTGTTGGGCAATTACCGCGTAGTAGCGCTTCTGAAAGCATTTCCATACGGTCTTTGAACTCAGCTAAAAGAAATTCAAGATTTCTGTCCATTATTCACCTTTCTGTGATTTTGGTTTTGGTTGTACGGATTTCTCCGTTAATTTTTGCTGCAAATTGTGTTGCATTTCCTGCAATTTACGTTGATGCTCTTGCTCGTTAAATGCCATGCTTTGTTGATGCCCTTGGTCATTCGTTGCGGAAGTTTGTTGATGACTTAGGTTAGCTTGATGTTTATGTACATCTACTGCCGCTTGGAATCCTTTCAATCGTTGGTCTGCCTGCAATTTATCCGAGGTATTCGCATGATTTAAAGTCATTTGCGCCGCTGATATTCGTTGCTGTCCTGCTACACGTTGTTGGTCAATTGCAAGTTGTTGCGATTTAAACTGTGCGTCGGATTGGTCTTTAGCCACTTTACGTTGAATATCTTGTTGCTTAAGTTGTAACTCTTGTTGCTGCATTTGAATAATTGGGTCTTGTGCAGTTTGTTGGTTCTGTGCTTGTTGCGCTTGTTGTTGGTGTTGCCCCAACAATTGTTGCGCTGCTTTAGCCGCCATCTGTGATACTTGTGACTCAATTTGTGGGGGCATATCTTCTTGCTCTTGTGTATCATCATCTGGGTCTACATATGGAGGTAATGAGCCACCCATTGCGGTTTCCATTTGTTTCCGATACTCAAAGCCTAAGTGTTCCATAACATGCGCTGACATTGCACCCTGTAACTGTTGCGCGAGTTGTGGATTCATCCCTACCAATTTTTGTACATGTGGGTCTTGCATCATTGACGTATGTACTTGGATATGTGATACATGGTCTTGATATAGGAACGCTTTAACTGGCTTATTCTTAAGAATATTTTGATTCTCGCTAATTGGGTCAGTTGGGCGTAAATCTTCTGATAATGGCACTAGCTTTTGAAAATTCTTAATCCCTAATACTTCCAACATCTGTCTGTGAAGTACAGGTAAATCATATAGCTGTGGCGCTGTCTGAGCCAGTTGGAGGGCTGCTTGATATTGAACGACCTTCTGTGCCATCGTAGCTGCGTTAGGGTCTGATACAGGCAATACGTACACTTGGTCGTAGTCCTCTTTCTTAGCCTTACGGTCACCTTGGTCTGGGTCATACTCATATTCATCTGGGGTATAGTCACGAATAATATCTTTAAGTAACTTGAACTCTTGCTTCATCGAGTAATGGATACGAGCTTGAATTGCGCTCATCATTTTCAATGTACGTTCTAATACTGCTAATGTTGTACCAACTGGTGAATTAGCTGACATATCTGATACTTGCAACTCTGCTGCACCTGCGAACTTACGTCCTTCTTCAACAATCATGCCTAGTAATGCCATAAGCACCTGTGAAGGCTCTTTATAAGGCAATGGCATGATGTTGTCACGCATTGAACCCGACGGTACATCTACATCACGGAACTCACCCGGGGCTATCGGTGTGTCATCACCTTTGACGCGTAGTCCACGAGATTTAAAACCGCCCGGTAAATTAGATAAGGTGCCAGCATCAACAAGCTGACGGATAATAGAAGTGCCAGACTTAGCGAAAGCACCGATAAGATGGATAAGCCCAAAATTATAAAAACCAAAGCCCGGAATATATCCGTAATGGACAAAGTGGTTACGCTTTTGATAAAGGTCATCGTCTGGTTTCCAGTTGCGGCGTACCGCTAATATTGTTGCTGTACCTACCTCAATAGTCACGATGTACGGAAGTGCAATTCCTGTAACTTCACCATCTTCATCTTCGTGCTCATATCCAGCTAAATCTAGCTCGACTTGCATTTCTAGGAGTTTGAATCGGTTATCAGTAGAAGCGCGGAAACCTAACTTCTCTGCAATCTTTTTCTCTACTTCATCTAAGTTATAAACTGGCTCACCTAAATCAACATCGCGATAGAATCCTTCATGTTGTAACCGACGAATCTCATTTTCTGTCTTTCTCATTACATGTGTAATGCGTTCTGCTGATTCAAGACTTGATGTACCATATGGCACTACGACATCTTCAGCTGTAACATACATTGATACTTGTCGGTTTATTGACGGGTCAAAGTACACTTTCTTGAACGCGTTACCTGCAAGACCTAGGCCCCATAACATACGCTCATGCTCTGGACGATATTCCTTCATCACATCAGTCAACTGATAGTTCATGTCTTCTTCAACACGAGCCGCTGCTTCTTTCTTCTCTGGTGTAGCTTTACCGATGATTTGTGTTCTTACTGGACCTGCTGCTGGAAATGTTTCCATCATTGTTTCAGCTTGAAACTTAACTACTGCTTCGCTTAGTAATGGGTGATACACACCACACGCGCCTTCCCACGGTTCAGAACGTTCCTCAATCTTTAATCCCAATAGCTCAAGACCATCTACATATGTTTGTATCCAATCTTTACGAGAGGCTACGTCATCATCAAAGTCAGCCATAAGTTCATTAGCTAATGTAGCTAACACGCGGTCATCTATTTCTTCGGCTAAGTTATCCGAAAAATCTGAAGTATCTTCAGTATTCTCTATTTCAAGAATAGGTTTACCATCAATTCCAATCTGTACGCTCTCTGGGTCCTCAATCTGAATCTCCAGTGCGGGTCCTTCTTCCATCTGGTCCAACTGGTCAAGCCCTTGTGGAGCTTGAGATAAACTTTTATCAATTGCCATAATTCAATCCTTTAATAGTAAGCTGCTTTTTTCTTATATCGATATAGTACGCTATCTTCTGACTCATCGTTTGGTAAACGAATAAAGCCACCCTGCCTGAATCTTATCAGCGCTAAGGTTGCCGAGTCGACTAAGTCATCGTGCTCGCCATTTGGGAAGTCATTACATTCATCAATAACTTCTTTTGCCCAACGCCTATCCGGTGCCCATACAATTCCAGAAGAAAACAAATCTGTTACCGCATTAACACGGCTAATCTTGTCTTGCCCCTTACCCGGAGTGAACTCACCTGCGGGAATACCCATCCTCCGAAGCTCTTGATATAGTGCAGCGCCGTTAGATTTCTTTTCTACCATAAACGAATCGGGTTGCCACTCCTTATACTCTTCTAAAACCATAGCCTTAAGTTCTGGAAACTCCATACGCTTTTTAATAGCATTTAGCAATATTATATTATAGTTATTGGTTTCTTCGTTAAAGAAAACGCCCCAAGTCGTTAATGCGTTAAAATCTGACCTGTTTGTTGCCTCTTGAGCCGCATCTAAGGACATAATTGTAAACTCACACTGCGGCGGACGGTCTTTATCCCATATTTGCCACCATGCTTTTTTAATTAGCGNCCCACCTTCTGATGTCGGTGCCTGCATGTACTGCGCATTCCACAAATGCGGACTAATCGTGTTCTGTATCTTTTTAAGTTCTGGTAAAGTCCAGAACTCAGGCCACATAGATTCCTCATGGTCAGTGCCTTCTCCAATAATCGCAGGAAACTCTATGTATTCCCACTGGTCAGCATCTGGATTCTTCTCTGCATAGTCTAACAGTTTGCCAATCAAGTCTTTTTTAGACCAGCGCGTGTGAACCACAATGATTCCGCCACCCGGTTGTAGCCGTTGACGCGGACCTGACTGATACCATTCCCATGCTTTGTCAAAAACATCTAGGTTACCATTAATGATATCCTGCTCATTATGAGGGTCATCAATAATGAAAATATCAGCACCCATTCCGGCTGCACCTGCCCCAACGCCGAGAGCATTATAAACTCCACCTTTATTGGTTCCCCAACGACCTGCTGCTTTACTATCTGTCTGTAGGGTAACATCCCTGAAAATACCTTTATATACGTCTGAGTCAATTAAATTACGAACTTTACGCCCGAAATTCACCGCAAGCTCTGCAGTGTGTGATGCTTGCATGATTTTCTTCTCTGGATAGTTACCCAAGAACCATGCTGGTAGTAAATACGATGCAAATTCTGATTTTGTGTGGCGTGGTGGTAGTGAAATAGCTAATCTTTTGATTTCTCCCCGTGCTACCGCCTCAAATTTCTCTGCCATGATGATGTGATGTCTACCCAGTATGCATCCGGGCCACACCTTCTTAACAAAGTCAAGAAAATTCATATGTGCTGTATCGTTTTGTTGCCTCGCTAACAGTTCCGTTAGCAATTCTAAGACTTTGGGGCGTTTTGCTTCAGGAATCTTATGTAGATTCGCCTTTATGTCAAGTAATTGCTCATGCGAAAGATTCATTTATATATTTATCTCGATATCTTTAATTGATGGAGCATTAGCAGGTGGGACTTCGTACATTTTTGACGTTGGGTTTAGTAAAAGGGTCAGAGTTTTCTCTAACTCCTCCTCAATTTCTGATGTGGTGCGATGTGTTATTGTGATTTCTTGTCGTTCCGTGAACATGCCTACCTCAGTTACCTTACCCAGCAGCTCTAAAGCCTTCAATCTCTCGCTTGGTTTGGTCGCGGTCATGGACTCATCCATCAGGCGGTTCATTATATACCTCCGAACCTGCACTGCTTCTTGCACAACCTCATGGTCGTACTCAGTTAGCATGGCTTCAAGGCGTAATATCACATCTGGTTTCTCAGCGTGTGTTGCTAGGTCTGCTTTTTCGGTGAATATCTCTGTGGCGTTGCGTTGCGTTTGCTCATTCTCATCAACCTGCATGCCGTGGTTCATCAATTCCAGTACGGACCTTGCCCGCGCCCTTACTTCTTCACGGTATGTTATGTTCTTTGCGAACAGCACTTCATCTTCGTCGACCCGTTCAATAGGTGGAAGAATAACATCGGGTTCCTCTGGACTATAATCCAGCATTTCATTCATGTTTTGCATCGATACCATAGGGTTGTTAGCAAATTATTCCCATATAGTACTATATTTTTTTTGGGTATGCCATATTTATTTGGTATGGGGGGTGTTCTGTGGTGCGGAATTTTTATATAGGCCGGCAAAAACGTAGGGGGAGGGACCCATTTTTGAAAATATGTGTAATATTTTTTTTTGCGTATGCCTTTAATTCAATGACGGGGGGTGCGTTTTTGAAAATATGTGTAATATTTTGTGTGTGTTAGAGCGCACTAGCGCGCAGATGGGACCCGTTCAAAAATGTGGGTATGGGGGTGATAGGGCGCGGTGGGGCTAGATAATGCTTGACAATACCAGTAAATACTGTATAATGGTTCACAGGTTGAAAGGCGCAACGCGTCTACCTAAATGGAGATATAGATTATGACTAATCCAGTCAAAGCACCACGTAAACCAGTAGCACCAGTAGCAACTAAAGTAGCACAGTTATATATCGTTACATCAGAGTCAAGTAAATACGCTTTAGTAGTTGAAGCCTTTGATTATCAAGACGCCGATAACTTAGGTAAGGCAGGCAATAACTTTGATAATAGCGCGTTGAATTGCCTATTCGCTAAGAGCGCAACGCCTACATTCTTGGGTTATCAAGAAGCGGTCAAGGCAAATAATAAAGTAGCGCCAGTAGCAACTCGTGTTAAAGTCCCTAATAGTAAAACGCACAATGCTTTATTTCAACGATTTAACAATGTGGCAAAAATTGCCGAAGCGCAGGAGTTAGGTTTTGAAGCGTTGAATTACTGGAATAATAAGGCAAGTACGGCAAAACGTGAAACCTTGCCGAACCTAAGTTTCATTCTAAAGGGCGCACGTGCTTTTATAAACGGAACTAATCCAACTGTAAGTGCGGAAGAAAAGGCAACCAAGCAAATTCTAGCACTATACAAAACCATGCAAGATACGAAAGGCAAAGCATGGGTTTTGGCAGAAAAGCAATTGACTGTATTGATGCAAGGTTTAGGGATTGAATTGCCTGAAATTGCAGACGAAGCCGAAGCGGAATAGTTGTTAAATAACACCCTAGGATAACTTCTTAGGGTTTACGTTATAACCCCGCGAAAGCGGGGTATTTTTTTGTCCTCGTTTTTTGGGGGCTAGGAACCAGTGTCAATTCAGCAGGCGGGACTGCGAGTAAAACAAATTCATTTCGTTTTAGCGAGCGGGACTGACTGCTAGAATTAAAGTAAGTGGGACACTGGTTCCTGTATGCGCGTGGGGCGCGCGAAGCCCATGCTGTTTAAACCTTGCGTCACGCTATGCCAAATGGGTGTTAAATAACACCCGAACCTAATGTGATAACGACATACACGTATTATACGGATACACTTAGGACATACTAGGATTATCGTTGCAATGTTATTGAATGTGAACAGTTTTTTGTCAGAAATTCACGCTCGCAAATCCAGTCATATCCTCATAATCAATGTGCTTTGTGTATTGTGACTATTTATTTATATTAAGAAGTAATAATAAGAGCTTACTTTTATTTTTGGCGGGTTTATTCTGTTGTCGGTGCGTATCGCCAAGGAAGCTCTCCCAAAACTCGTTCACATTGTCACATTACAGCAATCCCTTGGCGCACTAGGCACACAAATTCACAATACAACCTCACAATAGGTGTACAATATCACTTTTTACATTCGGGTGTTAAATAACACCTTCTCCATAACTTCATAATAACAGGATTACACAAATGCGCATTAGTCAAGTAGAAGTCAGAGCCATTTTTACATACGAGCCATACACAGGTATTCTTTATAAAACCGCGCGAGCAAGTAAAACCCCAATACGTGCAAAATACATTTGGGTAAACAATACGCAATACACCACCGCGAGCATCATATGGATATACATGAAAGGCGAACATAACCCATATGTGAAGCGTCATGATAAGGATTACACGAATAACCAATGGTACAATTTCAGCTAAACCCATGATTACAAAGGGAATTCGCTGAGAGCCTCTTGACAAAAGCCCAAAAGTATGCTACAATGGAGTTGTTTTATAAGTAAGTAAGTAGTTTAGTAGTTAGGTGGCAAGGCTATGGCTTTGCAGTACACACCAGCGTTCTTTATCAGTTTGGAAGGTTTTTAATGGGTGTTATTTAACACCCAAATTTAGTTGGATAGGTGCGTATGAAACGCATACTGGAAAGCGCATATGAGATACAGTAAGTGGCAGGTAAAAGAGCCACACGTAAAGGCTACGACGACAAGGGTAACTTCACCCCTAAATGTAGTTCAACATCTCATAATAAATGTACCTAGCTACTGTGTAGGCTAGAGTAAAACAACAGCAAGTGTAGGACAGCATTAAGTCCATCACGGCAGACCAGTAACACGACATAGACTATCCAACCGATAAACTAAAAACCGATAAGACACCCTCACGTATGGCATAAATACGGGTAGAGATTGGCATAAGTGTAGTAACAGACCCAAGCACAAATACCTAAGCCTAAGCGTGAGGACAGAGTGTTTTACTATGTGTGTTGATGTTGTTTTTAGCATACATAGCATCGTACTTTGTGTTAGTTAAATAAGGAGATAGTCATGGACTTAAGAACAGCGTTATCACTTGCATATGGCAAGCCAGTACCAAAAACAACAAGTTTAAAGGTGTTAAATAACACCCAACAAAGACACACAGGGAGGCATGCCCTTAAAGCGTATGTCGGTATCGTGGAGTTTCCCATCTCGCGCGGAGGTGGCACAGCATGGATTAAAAGCATTACCGCATTAAAGAACTATGAAGCAAAGAATTACAGCGTGGTGTGGTTGTAGTAAATCGGGTGTTATTTAACACCCATAACTTTAGGAGATAGGCATGGAAAAAAGAATAGATGGTGTAATAGCAGTAGTTTGTTTAGTTGGTTTAATTTTATTAGTTTTACTTTAGGAGAATAGTATGAGCATAGAACTTAATGGTATTAGTAACGTATCGTCATTAGATGATGCAGCTGCAATGATTGTCGCAACAGGCGACGTAATAACAACAGTTTTGCTTGGAGAGCCGGGAATTGGCAAGTCTGCGCTACGTAATCAAATCCTTGAGCAGTTAGGGTGGGGTCAAGACCAAATGGTGTACTTAGATGCGCCCTTGTTAGACTTCCCCGACTTCTATATGCCGAGTGTGGTAGATGGTATGACACACAAAGCGTATGCAGATATGTGGCACTTGGATAGCGAGAAGCCACAGTTATACATGATTGATGAGATTGGTAAAATGGCAGGGGTTACTAAGCCAATGATTACTAGGTTTATATGTGAGCGTACAGTATCAGACAAGCCAATCCCCAAAGGCTCTATCATCTTTGCAACAAGTAATCTTAGTACTGATGGGGTAGGTGATAGCTTTCCTGCACATATGAATAACCGAGTATCACGTATCCAAGTTAGAAAGCCCGACCACACTAGCGTATTGAACTTCGGTACTAAGTACGGCATGAATGGTACGTTGCTTTACTTCATTGGCGAGAACCCCGAGCTGTGTCAGTCATATACAGACCTTGACGAGGAGCAGTTAAAGAATAATAAGTACATCTTTAATCCACGTACCAACACGACATCATTCTGTTCTAATCGTAGCTTTTGGATGGCGAGTTACACACTAGATAAAATGGAGAGTGGGGTGTTAAATAAGACCCAAGCCATGACGCATATCTGCGGTTTAATTGGCGCACCTGCAACAGCGGAGTTATGGGCAACAGTAGAACTTGCTGATACTTTACCAACACGTAAGTCAATCTATTCAGAGCCACATAAGGCGCGTATCCCCGATAGCCTAGCTAGTCAGTTGTTGTTATCCACACGGCTTGCTTCGGGCTTGGACAATGACAATGCAGATGCGACAACAATCTATATGACCCGACTATCTGCGGAGATACAGGCAGTAACAGGGCGACTAATCTTTAAGGCTAAACCACAAATCGCAATGCGCAGTCAAGCTATGCGAGATTGGGTACAAGCATTCACTAAGGAGTTTATCTAATGAGTAGCTTAGTTACGTATGAGGAGTTCAAGGCGCACAAAGAAGAACCAGTGTTTCTTTCAAACGTGAAGTTAGAGGTGCATGACAATGATTATAAAGTTCATGCCAAACGCTTAATGAAAACAGGCAACCCTAAACAACTATCGTTAGACGAGGCGCGTGACTTGCGCCTACTGAAAAACCTAGAAGCTACCAACGTGGTAGAAATAGGCGGTGTGTATTATAAATTAGAGGAGATATAACATGGACAAGATTAACTTAAGCAATCAAGCAATCCTAGTAGAGCTAAACATAAGAGTGCCTAGCTTTCGCAAACTGGATAAGAAAGTAACACGTGAGGTTACAGTAAGCAAAGGCGCAGACGACCAAGCAGGTAGGTTTAATAAGTCTTTGCTTGCAGGTGCAGACCAGTTGGATAAGATACAAAAGTTTGTGGCATCAACACGTGTGGAGTTTTATGCAAAGACATTGCCGTGGTCAGATAGTGGTCAGCGACTAGCGGATATCCGTTCGTTCTTATCGGTTAAAGATTGGCTAAATGATAAGTCAGTAGAGTATGACAAGTTAGCGTCAGACTTCGTAACAATCTATCCAAACTTAGTATCAGCTCAAGCATTTAAGATGGGTACTATGTTTGACCGAAGTGAATATCCCGATGCCAATGATATTGCTAGGCGGTTTGGTTTTAACTTCTACTTCACACCATTACCCGAACGTGGTGATTTCCGTGTTGATGTAGGGCATGACATAGCAGTAGAGTTAGAAGCCGAGTATGAGAAAGTATATGGCGATAGAACTAAGCAAGCTATGGAGGACTTGTGGGCTAGGTTATACAAGGTAACTAAACATCTAAGTGAACGCTTTGCGGACAATGAGAAAGGCGATAGCAAAAGATTGTTTGATAGTGTGCTAGACAATGCGCTTGAGTTATGCGAGATGCTTTCTGTTATGAACGTAACACATGACAGCGACCTTGATTGGGCTAGACAAAAGCTAGAGGAAGCCTTGCATGGTGTGGATATGAAAGATGTCCGCGATAGTAGTGGAGTGCGCAAGGAAGTTAAGGCGCGTGTTGATGAGTTAGCAGATAAGTTAGGTTGGTAGTAAAACTTCGGGTGTTATTTAACACCCATAATAATAGGAGATAGTCATGGAAAAAGATGTCGTTAAGTTTATTAAGAAACAAAACATAGCCATTATGGGTAACAAAACATGGATGGCAGTAGGCGGTATTCTTTGTTTTGGTAAGTGGGAAGTGTCAGACACAATGCCAACAGCGTGTACTGATGGTAAGAATGTTTGGTATGGTCGTGAGTTTTGCGCAGACAAGACAGAGCCTGAGATGCGCTTCTTAATCTTACATGAAGCTATGCATAAAATGGCGCGTCATGTGTCCGTATACAAGCCGATGCACACGTTAGACCATGCTCGTGCAAATGCAGCGTGTGATTACTGGATAAATGGTGAGTTGATTAAGCAAGATGGTGGTGTAGGGTTCATTAAGATGATTAAGGGTGGGCTATACAATCCTAAATACTACGGCATGACTGTAATCCAAATCTTTAAAGACCTAGAAGATAAGGGTAAGGGTGGCGACGAGGGTGAGGGTGGTGATGATAAGACCCAGTGTCCGCCCGACAAAGA
>JGI24891J29808_1000517_pt1 | contig 20131 bp, 28 predicted proteins | sample FreactcultuFSWF8_FD_29808 | JGI IMG/M metagenome (IMG submission 29808) | reverse complement strand
TATAAGATTTTTATTTTGCCATCAGGTAGAAAAGGATGGAGGAACAATAACTTCGGATAGTAAGTGCGAAAAGGTACTTTCTGATTTTGGAGTTAAAGGTGAGTTTTTTGAAATAGCTAAAATAGTTAAAAATGAAGAAAAAAATAGTTTACATAGCTCATCCTGTTAAAGGAGATGAATACTTTTCTATTGAAGACAATATTCGCAATATAGAAAAGATAGTAAGGCACATAAACTTAACATACAGAGATGTTTGTGCCGTAGCTCCTTACTACCTTGACCTTATCTGTATGAGTGACAATAGCTCTACAGAAAGAGAAATAGGAATGAATAAAAACAAGACTCTTATACAAACAGGAGTGTTTGATGAGATTTGGCTATTCGGTCACAAGTTGTCATTTGGGATGAGAGATGAAGCATTGCAATTTTTGGACTTGGGAAAACAAGTAATTAACAATATAAACAAGATGGTATGAAAGGAAGAGAGTATCAAATAGAACATATCGAGAGGATAATTGAAGCTGTTTCCTCAAAAAGAAAGGTATTGGTTCAATTACCTACAGGTGGAGGTAAAACTGTAATGTTCTCTCTTATAACAAGAAGATTCATTGCAAACTACAAAAAGTCTGTTTTAATAATGGTGCATCGAAAGGAACTTCTAAGTCAAGCTGCTAGGACAATAGAGAAGATAACAGGGATGAAGCCATTTTTGATAACTGCTGAAACCAAAAAATATCAATACGCAAGTATTTATATTTCTATGGTAGACTCCACTATAAATAGGATGCACTTGATGGACAACATCGGTCTTGTTATTATTGACGAGTGCCACATTGCAAACTTCAATAAAATGCACGATGTGTTTCTTGAAGAGTTTATTATTGGATTCAGTGCTACTCCAATATCGTCATCAAAGAAGCAGCCAATGAACAAGTTTTATAACGACATTGTTCCTGGAGTTCAAATATCGGAGTTGATAAAAGATAAGTTCTTGTCACAGGTTGTAACTAGGATGCCAGAAAATGCAGTAGATACAAAGACAATGACAATAAACAAGATGACAGGTGATTTCGACGAGAAGCAGTTGTACTCCGAGTTCGGAAAGTCTAAGAATGTGTTTAATACATTCAAGGCTTATAAAAAGTTTTGCAACAAAGAGAAGACGATAATATTTAATGTTAATATCGAACACTCTAAACAGGTTACAGACTTATTTCAAGAGATGGGAGTTAATTGCAAGCATTTAGACTCTGATTCACATGATAGAGATGAAATATTGCATTGGTTCAAAATAACTCCAGGTGCTGTATTGTGTAATGTAATGATAGCTACAGTTGGATTCGATGAGCCTACAATAAGAAACGTTATACTCAACTACGATACACTAAGCATATCAAAGTACTTGCAGTGCGGTGGAAGGGGAGGCAGAATAATAGATTCAAAACTTGCATTAGAGTTAGGTGACTACGAAAAGTACAACTTTAACATAATCGACATGGCTGCAAATGCCTTGAGATTCGGATGTTGGTCTGATGATAGAGATTGGGAATACATCTTCAATAATCCTGATATTCCTGGAGAAGGAGTTGCTCCTGTAAAAAGTTGCCCAAATTGCGAAGGCATAGTTCATGCAGCAGCTACAACTTGTCACCTTAAAATGCCTGACGGTACAGAGTGCGGATATATATTTGAACGTAGGAAGTACTCTGAAGATAAATTTGGAGATTTCATAGTTGTAACCAAAAACGTTGATATTAATTCTCTTGTGGAGAAGAATATTAAAAAGTATGACTACTACAACTTCTTTAAAATAATAGAATCTTTCGTTGAGGAAATGTACTTGCAGAATAGAAAGTCTTCATTATCCAAAATGCAAAAAGCATTTTCTGCTTGTTACTTGCTTTGCTGCGAGTGGTACGAAAAACAACTTGGTTGGAAAGAAGATTATATAGATACAATAGAAAACAGTACTTGGCACATCAATAGATGCAAAAACTACTTCTACGGTATATTAAAGAATTATCCTTTTGACTTCTACGAAGAAAGTATTGATAAGATTTGCCATTTTTGCAAGTCCACAAACAAAGAGGTAAAGGTTAGCAAATATAGTACAGACCTAGTTTGCGAAGATTGTATAGAGAGAGGATTTTAAACTATTTTTAATATATGCCTAAAGTTAGCTTGTTTGAAAGGGTTAGTGTAATAACTAACCCTACCAACATAGAGTTGGAAAGATATTTAGAAGATACTAGAGATGGCAGATGGGAAGATATTGTTTCTCAGGTTAGAACTGCAAAATCTAAAGAAGAAAGGACTGCTATAAAGAAGACAATGCCAACTTGTTGCTTGTCGGGACTATTTGTTCAAAGGAGTGACAATGGAATACAAGCCCATAGTGGTTATGTAAACATGGACATAGATGAGCTTAATGAGGACTTGGATAGAGTTAAAGAACAACTAAAAAATGACAAATACGTTTACTCTGTATTCATGTCTACGTCAGGGAATGGACTTCGTGTCCTATTCAAGATAAAACCAGAAAAGCATAAAAGATACTTTGACTCTATCTGCTCGTATTTATACTCTACATATAGTATAATATGCGAGGCTTCTGCATCTAATGTAAGCAAGCCTTTCATAGTTAGTTATGACCCTGACTTGTATATTAACTATGAAGGAGTACCAATATTCGATATATTAATTCCCGAAGTCAAAGCTGTAGAAATACTCAAGGTTGTTTATAATCCAACCGACTTCGAGGAGATATATAATAATATAATTCGCAATAGAACAAATATTTGCGACTCTTATGAAGATTGGTTAAAAGTTGCTTTCTCTATTTCTGAGCAGTTCGGAGAAGAAGGTAGAGCATACTTTCATGGAATAAGCTCTATATCTCCAAAATACAATCCTAAAGATACAGATAGACAGTATAATCAGTGCCTAAAAGCAAGAGGACAGAAGAAAGTTAATGTGTCTTCGTTTTACTTCGTTTGTAAAAAGAACGGTGTACCAATTGTAAGCGAGAAGACAAAAAAGATTGTAAAGGCTACGAAAGATGGTAAGCGAGCAGGTCTATCAAAAACTTCAATATTAGCAAATCTTGAAAAATTTGAAAAGATTACCGATGCTGAAGATATGGTATCTAAAATCTTCGATGACGAAACAATAGTTGATGAAGATGCAGAGGACTTGGTATCAATGATGGAGTTGTTTATAGCAGAAAATTACTATCTAAGATTCAATGAAGTATCAGGGTATCTAGAAAACAATAATAAGCCACTATCCGAGAATGACATTAATTCTATCTTTATAAAGATGAAGAAGGTTGTTCAGAAAGCAGACTTCAATACAATGACGAAGCTAATGCGTTCCGACTTTGTGAAGACGTATAATCCTTTCATGGAGTACTTTCATTCAGATGGAAAGCCTTTTATACAAGACCATAAATCAGGGAAGAGTAATTATGAATATGAATCTCCTATAATACAGCAACTTGCATTAACCATAAAAAATGATGACCAAGCTCACACATACTACTTTCTTCGCAAGTGGTTGGTTAGCATAATATCTTCAATGCACGGAGTCCACTCCCCATTGCTGTTTTGCTTACTAGGTAAGGGTCATGGTACAGGAAAGACAGAGTGGTTTAGAAGATTACTTCCTGATGACCTGAAACAGTATTATGCTGAATCAAAACTAGACAAGGAGAAAGATGATGAAATACTTATGACTAACTACATTGTCATAATGGATGACGAGTTAGCAGGTAAAAGCAAAAGGGATACAGAGAAGTTAAAAAGCATTACTTCAAGAGAGTTCTTTTACCTTAGAAGACCGTTTGGTTCTCAAAACGAGAAGTTGAAAAGGCTCGCTGTTCTTTGTGGAACGTCAAACAGACTAGATGTATTAGATAATTCAGACGAGAATAGGCGTATTATAGCCATAAAAGTTTCAGACATAGATAAAGAGTTATATAACTCTATAAATAAAAAAGATTTATTCCTAGAGGCTTACAGGCTATACAAAGAAGGATTTGATTGGAGAGTTAATATTGATGACCAATCGTATCTTAATAAAGACAAAGTTGATTTTGAAATAGATAATGCAGAAAACGATATGATATTTAAGTATTTTGAAAGACCGGAAGAAGGAGAAGATTGTGTTTTAATGACAACTACAGAGATATTGGTAGAAATTGAAATACTCACAAGGGTAAAGTGTAACATTAGATTGCTTGGAGGTATTTTAAACAAAGCAAACTTTGTAAAAAAATCGGTAAGGGGTAAAGATGGTATCTCGCTAAAGCGATGGAAAGTTAAAAAGATTAATAGAGATAATCCTATATATGGTCAAGCCGTATATAACTTAGACAATATTCTTGATATAGATAAAATTAAAGTACAAGATAATGAAGAAGATAAGGGGTTTTAAATCCCTTTTTTTGTGCAATTTATTTTTTGTTTACAATTGTATTGATAAGGGTATAATGTACCATGAAACAGGTTAAAAAGTGCCGTTTTTTGCATTTTTGGCATTATATACCAATAATATAAATAAATAGGGGTTAAATGTTAAAATGTTTTAACTGTTTTTATTTTTGGCATGATATATGTAATATGTTGGCAAAGGAAAAAAAATGCAAATGATGGATAATAGACTTGTAGATGTTAAGATAGACAATACAGAATGGAGTTTAAATATACTCTATGCAAAGTTGAAAATAACGTCACCTACTGGAGTTACAATTAATGTTTATAAGAAGACGTTATTAGTAAAGTCAAACTACGAGTTCCTTATTACATTTTTATCTAACTTTAACAAGACAATTACCGTATCGGTAGAAACATTATTAATTTTAAAAAACTTTACACAATGCTAGTTTTAAACAAAAAAGATTTCAAAAACGATTCTTTAGTTGCTTCATTGAAAGGCAGAAACGTTAGACTTCATCTTAAGTCAAAAATGATTACATTCGGTCAAATAATGTTTGACTCTAGTTTTGAATCTAACTTGTCAAAAGGATTTATCCGCTTCGTTAAGTCTGATGAAAATACTACAGAGATAAATTTGTTAGCAGACAAGACTTCAAAGTTGTTTGCTATCAACGAGATAGAAACTGCAATTGCATACTAATGGATAAAATATACGCAAAAGGAGATATTAAATCCCACTTTAGCAACGAAACAGTTTATGCAAGAGAAGGCGATGAGTTAAAATTTATATTTGAATCAGGAGTTGTACTCATATTAGAAAATCTTGAAACAGGAGTAATATTTGCAACGAGAGCTCATAATATCTCAAACATTGGAAAGGCTAAAATAGAGATTGAGAAGAAACCTGAACCACCTCCTAAGTTTATACAGTTTGAACCTAGAGAGCAAATTATTCCACAAAAGAAAAGCGAGGCTGCGAAGCCAAAGCAAGTAACTAAAGTTAAAAAACCCAATCAGGGAAGTTTATGGTAAGGATAAAAATAATAGAAAAGTTAGATAAGAAGTTCATAGAAGGAAGTTCACTAAAATTCCTGAAGTTGCTTCCTATAGAGTCAATGAAAGATGTAAATGACTGGATGGAAGATTGCTGTGCAAGTCTTTATTACAAAGTAAATAATCGTTGTCTTGTGTTTACTAATAATGATGAGTTGACTTCGCTTCCAATGGAGATTTCGCCATTCTACTCTACTATAGATAGAGATGAAATGTATAAGTTTTTTACTTGTTACGAAAAGAGACTTGAAGACTTTAGCAAGAATGAATATAAGGAGTTTGCTAACCATTTAATGTCCGACTCCTTCAAGGTTGAAAACAATGGAGATTTGCCAACTTCAGATAAGCGTCTTTCGTCTTACATTTCTTACGTTAGCAAGTGGCAATTTACTAATAGGCGTGAGTTTATTGTAGTTGATTTGAAAAATTTTGACTACGATGCGTTCTTAGACATTGATATTCTTTCTTTGTGGAGAGAAGTATTTTTTAATTTTAAACACAAAAATCATGCAGTATCTAGTAATTTATAAATATTCGCTTGGAATAAATCCAACTACTTGGGATTTTAACAAAGGGTGCTTGCAATCTTCGTTTGTTGGAGTAGTTGCTGTGTTCTACGTTAAAGGAAAAAGACCTCCAATAGAGAATATAGCGTCATCAACAAGATTTTATATGCCTACTGAACAAGAGGTAAATGATAACAAAATAAAAAATACAAGATATGTCTTACAGTAAAAGTCAGCAAGAATTTATTGACATTATAGAACAAGGTAAAAACGTTTTCCTTACAGGTAAGGCAGGTACAGGCAAGTCATTTATAGTTAAAGAGGCTATTGCACTCCTAAAGAAAAAAGGCAGAAGGGTAATAGCTGTAGCTCCAACAGGAGTTGCTGCAAATAATCTAGGTGGTGCAACAATTCACTCTACTTTTAATCTAGGTGTTCACGGAGTTGCAGATTTTGATAACTGCCGTTGGATGAAGTCAGAGAAGCGAAGAATGATTGACATGGTAGATACAATATTTATTGACGAGGTTTCAATGCTTAGACCAGATACTCTAGATTCAATAGAGTGGATTTTAAGAAAAAATGGCTGTGACTCGTTATCCACAAAGCAAATTATACTTATTGGAGATATGATGCAGTTGCCTCCTGCAATTGATGAAAATACTAAAGCTGTTTTACTTAGAACATACCCAAACGAAACTTGGGAGTGTGCCAAGATAGTATCAAAACTAGATTTAGTAAATTTGGAATTAAGTGAAGTATTAAGGCAGTCTGATTACGAGTTTATTGAAAATCTTAATATTATTCGTATAGGTGGAAAGTCGCAATACTTTAGGCAGTTCATAACAACCGAGACAAAGGGAGTTATATTAGCTCCCCATAATGAAACAGTGAAGAAGTATAATCAGGTAGGGTTTGACCAAACTCAAGGAACTCCTTATTTATTTAAGGCTGATGTTGATGGTACTACAAAAGCAGAGGACTTTAATCTTGAATCAGAAATAAATGTAAAGGTTGGATGCAAGATAATGTACCTTCAAAACTCGTCAGGTGGTGACTTGGTAAATGGGACACTAGGTATATTCAATGAGAAGGATGGAAAATTCTTCATTACAGTCGGAAAGGTTGATTACGAGTTAGAGCGTACAACCTTCAAGAAGAAAGCGTATGTATTAGACCATAAAACTAAAGACTTGGTATTAATGGAAGTTGGAAGTATAACTCAATACCCATTCAGGTTGGCTTTTGCTCTCAGTATCCACAAGTCACAAGGATTAACGTTTGACGAAGTTACAATAGACTTAACAAGACCGTGTTTTGCGAAAGGTCAATTGTATGTAGCAATGAGTAGAGTAACTTCACCTAAAGGATTAAACATCATAATTTAAAACAATAAATATGGCAAGTGTAGCATTAATGGAGTACTTTAAAAAGATAAGAAGGAAACAGACAGAAGCATCAGAGTTGTTAGAGTCTTGGGACGTAATGTACGACTCTTTAGTAAACAGCGACCGAAAGGTAGAGTTGCTCCGAATTGAGAACGAAAAGTACGTTGAAAAACTTCGTGACTCCCAAGAGAGATACGATAGTGTAGAATCTGAACGAGCTGAACTTTGTAAGGATGGCTTGAAAATTGTGAAAGTTCTTGAAGATATTAGGAAATTTGCAGAAGAAACTCAAAACGAATCACTATTAAAATTTTTACGAGATGGAATTTAAGCAATCAGAAGCTATAAAGTTAGCTTCGCAATTTAGAACATTGTCATTACTTGCAGATAAGCTAAACGATGCTTGCAAGGAAGAAAGAGGACTTGTTGAAGTTAGGATTTCTATGATGAAGCACCAAACAAAAGAAAAAAAGGAAATAGTCTTCTCTGTTTACGATGGAATAATGTGGACTCCTTCATACGGAACTTTTGAAGAATGTAAAAAACATCTTGAATCACAATTTTAAAATTAAAAAAATGGCTAGAATTACAGTTAAAATGCTTGAAAAAAAGCTAGAAGAAAAGGTTGTTGAAAATATAGAGTTGAATACTAAGTTGGCAGAAGTGTGCATTTTACTCGATTCCACAAAGAAAGAGTTAGAGGAATCAAAAGCCAGAGAGTCTTCAACAAGAGCTGACCTTCTATTCACTAACAAGGAGTTTATCGAAAGAAGTAATAAGGTGTTAGAATTAACTATTGAGTTAGATAGTGCAAAAATTCTCGCAAAGTTAATTACTAAAGAAAGAAATAATCTTCAGGACGAAATTGCTGCTAAAAAGCAATCTATAGAGCACTTAGAAGAGCTCAATGAAATGCTTTCTAAGTCATTTGCCTCAATGCACATGAGAATAGTAAAGCGTGAAGTTGTTATCGGAGTTATGGCATTAACTTCAATTATTTTGGCAATCATTTTATTTAAACACTAAACAAGCGGAGACTTAACTCGCATAACACATGAACATCAAGCAACAAAAGGCAGAGATAATGGCTGCCGTAATTACAACTATTGGGTCTGGTAACCTAGAGGAATGATTGAAAAAAGCTTCAGAGTATGCTGATGCAATCCTTTCTTCTTGTGGATTGCTAGATACTGATAACCTATGGCACAAGATGTCAGAATCTCCTGAAGAACAAGGATTGGCAATTGTTACCGATGACGGAGGCGGTCGCAGGGCTTCAAAAAACTTTATTGGTAACTATGAATGTGGAAGGTGGAGTCATTATCCATCAGGAATCAAGTTTATTAATCCTGTAAGGTGGGCTTACATAAGAACTCCTGATGGAGCAACAATATAGAAATCAGGGTATAGCCAAATATTTTTTAAATTGGGAGTGTCATCAAGCACTCCCACTAATTAATTCAAAATGAGAGTAACAATAGTAGATGACGTAAACAATCAAGAAATAGAATTTCATGGAGATGTTTCTATGGATTGGGAAGATGTTGATGGAGGTGAAGCTTGGGGTGCAAAGTTCAGCCCAAGTAAACGCCAAGTTTATATTTGCAATGAAATAACATTTACTTGTGAATTAGAAGAACTTGCAGACGTTGCAAAATATCTTAATGACCAATATGACTATATAGAAGGATTATTAATCGCCAAAGCTAGTAGCTAGGCATAACCGCCGAAAGGCACAAACTCAAAAATTATGGCAAAGATTATCACATCGCTCAAAATTAGCGAAAAGGAAGACAGAGAGTTGCAATTGCAGTACGCAAAAGAACAACACAAGAACGAAGTCTATAAAATGTCCGAAACAGTTGTTGGGATACATGAAGTAGCAATACAGACAATAGCGTTCAAACGTGAAGATTGGAACAAGATGGTATTAGACCTTTCTTTCTTGATTCCACAAGAAAAGAAGAGAAGGTTCATGGAAATACTTAATAAATACTAGATTATGACAGCTAATCAAGCTAAAATTTACATTGGGCAATCTATAAAAGTTTATTATGATGAAAATAATATAGATGTAGAAATAGAGTCAATATATAATGGGATGTTTGAAGTTAATAATGGTAATGGCATATATTTAAACTTGCTCCCAGAATCAATTCTTCGTTCACTCGATACAATTACTGATGAAGAGCTTATTGCTCTAGCAAGGCTGAATGAACCCGATGGCTCTTTTCTTGCGGAAGAGCATTTTTCCATTCAACGTTACTCTATCACACATTCATTAGTTAGGTACAAGAAGGTAGTATTATTAGATACTCGCATACGCAAATACACGCCAGCTCAATTTGAGTGGTTAATTTCTCACAACTTTAATATTTTTAATTATGAATAACAATTTCAAGCCATTAGGCGAACCCAAGCACAAGCCATTAGGCAAATTCGAGTACCCACCAATAACATCAACAGTTGCAAATGCAATGATAGACCAGATGAGTGCAAAGCAGTTTAAGTCTTCTTCCGCAAAAGAAAACGTTATAGCACCGCCATTTCGCAAACTTATTCCATTAGTAGGTGAACGTGAAGATTGCTGCAAATATGCGATAGATAACCCTTGTCCAAAAGGCTTGTCGTACATCTTTCTCGATTCGGTCACTGGAATTAAAGGCAAGAACTTCGTTCGCAAAGCTACCGTTGTTACAACTCACTCAGATTATTCTCACCTAGTAAATGCAATCAATGATGCCTTCAGCCAATCGCACTAGTCGCCAATCGCCTTCACTAGCCCGCACTAGTTACACATCTTTCAACAACCGAGTAAGGGAGCTTCAATCGAAGCTTCCTATATTCCAACCTGATTGTGGTGAGTTAGTCATCATCCCTCTCGTAGTATTACAAGGCTACACAGAGCCATCAAATGAATGGCAACTCGGATTCAGTGATGCGATAACTCATGTTCGCAAACAATCAATTTCTCAGTCACAATTGAGTACTTATCACGAGTCATATACAGATACGTTGTGTAGCCCTTGCTTAACTTTGTGTTCTCCGCCAATACTAGCTATTTTCCACAAAGAAGAAGGATTCCCTATACCGAGCTCGGACTCCACTTCGAGTTCGCATGGATACTTCCATATCGAGAAAACACGTTCACTGAAGTTTTTATTGCAAGACTTGTTACATCTTCTTCCTTTGGGGAAGATTGATAAATTTGGTGATATTCTAGTTAAATATGGGCTTAATGAGTTTGATTAGGCGTGAAGACTTGGCATCTACACGTTAGCATTCCTTTAACACTGCCATATTGTCAAGACAACATTTGTGGTAAGTGGTCACTGGATGCAAAAAGTGGTAATATGTATTTTTTTTTATATAACCACAATGAAACCCTTAATGTATATACATTCCAATGACTTGTGGTTAGTGGTAACATGTTATTTTTTAAATAGCCGGACAAAAGAATTTAACATTTCCTTAACAGTTAAAGAAATGTTAACTAGAGTACTAGTAATATTATCTTGTTAGAGTATCAATAATAGTATCTTGTTAGAGTGTAGTTGTTTTTATGGTCAAAAATATTATGTTATTATTTATTTATTTTTGCTATTTCCTCTTACCACTTACCACAAATTTCTGAAACCCTTATTCAGTAAGGATTTCATTGTGGTTACATAAAAAAAATGTAATATAACCACTTTTGGGTTTCAGTGACCACATATTATAAAAAATTGTTGGAACGTATATACGGTAAGGGTTTCAGCGGTTACAGTGCAAAGGGGCGTACCGTTGTTTATGTTACCTCGCCCCACCCCACTTTGAGCAGTAAACTGTAAAAATAGTAAAAATGTGGTTTATATATGGTTACTGAATGGTGGTATATGTAATTTTAAACCGCATACAAACGATTAAAAATACATTTGCGTATGTTTGGATTAAAAACAGTATATTTGCCCTTAATAGGGCTAAAAAGTGGCATTTTGAACGTTTACACAAATTAACACAAATTAACAATTGTACAACTCATGGCACAAGATACAGAAGAAATTACACAAGATAAGCAAGTTGCTAACTTGGGAATACCTCAAATAGCAAAAAGATTGCCTAAAGAACCTGATGAGTTTACTCCAATCTACAAAACAGATGACATAACTCAGATGGCAAATAAGATACTATACAAGTTCAAAATTGGACAATCTTGTACTATAACTGGAATGGTAGTTTCAGAAAATGGATATTATAGGAATGTGACTCAGGATGACATAATGGCAGACGTAGATATGAAGAAGAAAGGCGAAGTAGTATTGTCAATAGTGAAGACTAAGCAGAAATCTCAATCTAAGGAATTTGGATTTAAGGTAGGAGAAGATACAAGGGTTTCGATATGGAGGAAGATATAGAGTTGCGTGAAGCTGATTTGGAGCTATTATCGGTGAATCTTTTCTTTTGTGGAATAGCTCCGCAGGAATTTAAAAATAGTGAAATGGGGGAATGGGTATCTCTTGAACGGCAAAAGCAAAAACAAAATTATGACTGAAGAACAAATGCAAGCAGAATGTTTCCAATGGCACTGGAATGAGTATATTGAAGAGAGGCGAATGTTGTTTCATGTTCAAAATAACTCCCATTCAAAAAGAACGGGGTCTAAACGTAAAGCAGTAGGAGTTGTGTCAGGTGTAGCAGATATGGTAATTATAACTCCAGGTCGTGTGACGTTTATTGAACTAAAAGTAGGGGCTAATCGACAAAGCGATGAGCAAAAAGACTTTCAGATAAAGCTGATTGAGCGTGGAGTATGCTACTATGTAATTCGTAGCATAGAAGATTTTAAACATCTAGTAAAATCATTGTATGAGCAAAAGTAAAACATACGGAAAGCGTCTATGGGAGATAGTTCGTGATGGGCAAACAAGAATAAGTAACACCCCAGAAGACTTTTGGAATCAAGCTTGTGAGTACTTTCAGTGGTGCGATGAGTCTGACATGGAGATAAGGGACTATGTTACGTCAGGAAAGACAGCAGGTTCAGAGTACAAGCGAAAGAATGACAGACCTTACTCTATTATGGGACTATGCTTGTACTGTGGTATAAACATGAAGTATTTCAATGACTTGATGGATATGCCTGATGACAATATGTACAAGATAGTAGCTGAAAGGATAAGTTATATTATACTCGAGCAGAACTTCAGCAATGCTGCAATTGGAAACTATAGTGCATCATTTATGAATAGGTTGTTAGAAAACTCTAAGCCACCTACTCCTACAAAAGCTATTACGGTAAACATAGTATCTACTGGAAAATCATTGGAAAATAGCGAGTATATTGACGCTGAAGAAGTTATTGAACCTAATGAAGACTTTTCTTAAAGTGAAAATAAAAATGAGTTTCACTTTTGGAGAATTTTCGTGTGCCGCAAGCCGAAAAATAGAGAAGTCCACAAGTCTACTAGGGTAGTAGGTTACTGCCGTATTGGGTGACTGTAGCAGTTCAGTATTAGGCTACTGTAGCAGTTGTGTGTTATATGTTATACATGGTACTATGTTTTGCATGATATGACATTTGCAATTATGGCAGTTGTTCCAACTGCCTGCATGCACACGGGTATCATATATTATAAGAGAAATGACTAGCCCCCTTAAAATGGCACTTTTTAGGCTATTTGCGACACTTTGGAGTCTTTTGTGTATATTCATAAGGATTGACTAGCGAAATGCCAAATTTGGGAAAATGACTCGTTAAGCGTTTAAGCAATGACTCTATGACATGATATTTTGTCGTGAAGTCCTTTTGGCATGGTATTGGATAGGTCGCCGTCAATCCCGATAAAACAAGGGGGAGGTTATATTATGAAAAAAATAGATGTAAACAAAGCAATTAATTTAAAAAGATGTTTGCCTAGTGTAAAAGATTTCTATGATGTAATGTTATGGGCAAAAAAAAGGGATAATGAAACATTTTATGTTAATACGTTACAAACATTTCAAAGGATAGGGGGAGCTTCTCCATTTGTTTTAAAACGTGTAATGTTATCAAGGTATTATTCTTTAAATTCAAAAAACATATAAAATGAAAAAAGTAAATTTGATTAAATGGCTAGTTATCGGGATACTATTAAATTTAATAGTTGTATTATTAACTTCATGCAGTACAGAAAGATGTACTTCTAATTATTATCATTATACAATGATGAAATATCATTCAAATATTAGGTATTAAAAAAAAGTTTGGCACGATACTTGTAAACCTATTAGCATCACCGAAAGGGTGAAAAGTTCTTTGATATATGGATTTATTTATATGTGTAGTTGTACGCAACTGATAATTGACACATTTAATATCTTATTTTTTTTAACCGTGGTACAAACGTAAATCCACACAACACTAAGTAAAATGGCAAAGGAAACAACAACAGCAACAGCAGCAGCAGCAAAAGAAACAGTAGCATCTGAAACAGTAGCATCTGAAACAGTAAAGGATACAAGTCCAAAATTAATCGAATTGGAAGAGAAAAAAGAAACTTCCGAAAGAGCAATGAAGGAAAGATGGATAGCAGCAAAAAAGCAACTGGCAAAGGATTTAGAAAGTGACGAATTTCAAACAGAATTATCAGACTCGCTGAAAGGTTCAAAAATGGTTGAAACTGGCGAAAAGGATGAAAAGGGGAAACCAGTATCTGTTAGGGTATTTACGGATTACCTAATTGAAAAAGAAATAGCCGCTGAAGTGTTAAACATTAAAAAGGCAATTGAAAGCGAAAGGGCAAAAGTCGAAAGTGATAAAAAAATTGCAATCGGTGAGGCTGCTATTGAAAAAAGGGCTGTTAAATTAGCACTTTTTGATATGGCAAAATTCAAAGTTGAAAACCTAAGAAGCGAAAGAGGTTTTGACCCCGCAAACACTTCTGATGAGTACAAGGGAGCAGTAATTGCAGAAAATGATTCATATATTGAATTTACTGCGGCGCAAACAGAATTACACAATTTGTTCCTAGGTTCTGTGAAATTGCCAACAAAACCAAAAGATGAAATCGTAAAAAGTGGCGAAGGTTCAACCTTAAGAGATGGAAGCATAAAAAAGGCAATTGTAAAGGCATTTACTGATGTATGGGATTTAAACCCAACTCCAGAGAATTATGCAGCTGCAAAAAAGGCAGCTGATGCAGTTAAACCCGACAATGTAGGTCAGGTTTATAATGCACTTTCTGAATATTATGGTGAAGCATTTAAAGGAATGAACCCAAAAAGTAGAGGATAGGTTATATAGGTAATTTATAAGGGGGCAAACGTAATGTTGCCCCTTTTTTTGTGCCTATTACTTTTGCAGTATAAACCAATTACACACAATGCCATAAAACGGTACTTTTTAACCTATTTCACGGCACTTTTGACCGTTATTAATATGTTTGTATTGATGCAATATTATAGGGAAAATTTGATACATTAGAATAAACATACATTAAATTGATAATATGTAGATAGGTACTGATTAACGAAAATGTAGCGAAAGGTTACGAAAAAAAATAGTAAATTTGTGCTTCAAACAAAATTTTTCAAATTTAGGTTTGTCGTCTTACCCACCACACATTTCTCTAACAAAATTTCCAAACTTTTCATCTCCACCCAATCAACCACCAACAAGTTTCACCAGTTTCAAGTCTTCTCCCTGAATCCTTTTCCTTTGTGGATACTCTTTTCTTGTGGAAGTTAATCCATAGCGAGTATAACTATAGCGAGTTAGAATACTGTTAAAGGAATGTTAATAATAAAAAATAGTTTGTTTTGTTGGTTATTATGTTGTAAATTGTGCTTTCTTTGCGTGATGAACGGCAGTATTATCTTGACGGAAACTCTACGAGAGCTACGTTACGGAACAAGGCGAATCACTCATCAGGGAGGTCAGAGCTCAGGCAAGACCGTAAATATACTGGGTGCGTTAGCTACGTTGGCTGCCGAAGAAACAAGTGGTGTGACTACTGTAACCGCAAAAAGTTTTCCTATTTTAAAGGGAGGTGCTATTAGGGATTTCGAGATGTTTGTTTATCCTACTTTTAAGAGTGCTATTTCAAGTTATCACAAGACAGACCACCTGTTCACGTTCAAGTCTGGTTCGCAAATCGAGTTTCGTGTTTTTCAAACAGAGCAGGATGCGAGAGGAGCTAAAAGAAAAAGATTGTTTGTAAACGAGGCAAATAGCTTTGACTGGCTTACATTTTATCAGTTGGATTCGAGAAGCGAACAGAGTATAATTGACTACAATCCTTCAATTCGATTTTGGGCTCACGAAAAGATAAATGGACTGCCAGATACAAGATTCTTTAGGTCTTGGCATGAACACAATCCATTCTTGAGTGAGCAGAAACATGCTGAAATAGAGAATAATCCTGACCCAGAGTTATGGAAAGTATATGCAAGAGGATTGACCGGAAACGTGATGGGCTTAATCTTCCCTAATTGGATTCAGATTGACGATTGTGACTTCCCGGATGTAGATTGTATATGGGGAATTGACTTCGGGTTTACAAATGACCCAACAGCTTTAGTGAAGATTTGCAGAATTGGGAATACTGTATTTTTGCACGAGTGTTTATACAAACCCGGAGCTAGTCCAGAAGAGATTAAAACTGCATTGGTTACAAATGGGTATAGAGAAGACCAACCATTATTTTGCGAGCATGAACCTAACATGGTGAAGTTACTAAGGTTGATTGGAGGAATAACTTGTTTACCAGCAAATAAAGGAGCTGGAAGTATAAACGCAGGTATAGAGATGTTGAAAAAGATGAAAGTTTGCTATACAGCAAGCTCTCGTAATATAAAGTTGGAAACATCTCAATATATTTGGCTAATTGATAAGCAGGGAAATACAACAAACGTACCAGTAGATAGAATGAATCACACTTTGGATGCGACAAGATATGGTTGTTATACGAGTTGGATTAGGAGATAATAAACTTGGCGTATCCTCTTTCTTTGTGGAAAACCGCAAAACTTACGTATTATGGAAGAAAAGTATATTGAGTCTAAGGACTACTGCGAAACTTATTTAAGACTTCAGCAAAGAGGTCAGAATGTAGACTTGGTTAAAATACTAAGTGAACTAATTGATGGAAACCATTTAATTAGCAGAGATACTAAGGAAATAGCAGAAAAGAAAATAGTTGAACTCTTAAGCATAATTTAAAATGGCATTTTGGAGTAAAAATAAATCGGAAGGGTCAAAAGAGCTTGATGTTGTATCAAGTGCTAATTCTAAGGAATTAGAAACTAGAGATGCATTATCTTTAGCTCCAGACTACACAGAAGGACGAAATAATCTTTTTGGTAGTATAGCTAAGCAATTGGCTACCCTTGGCGATGGATATAGTTTTATTCCAATTGACGGAAGTGGTGGTATTCAAGACTTGACAGGTAATATAGATGCACAATGGCTAGGATTAGAAACAAGACCTATGCAATACTGGGCTTATGTTTATTGTTCTCCTCTTGGAGGTGTAATAGACCGTATTGCAGAAGCTGATACAAACGGAAGGATTTGCCTAGTTGACGAGAAAGGAGTTCCAAAGAAAAGACGCACTCCTCAAGAAAATAGGATACTTAGTCTTTTAGAGCAACCTAACCCATTGCAAACTTGGGAAGAGTTTAATAGCCAACAGGTTGTATTGTGTAAGATATTCGGATTCTGTCCAGTGTTTTGTATATCTCCGGCAGGTATGGATAAGAGTTGGACTAAGTACATGTGGAACTTGAATCCGTATTACTGCCAACCTCAATTCAACTACGAGTTTGATATGTATGACCCATTGAAGTCTAATCCTATCAAGGAGTGGAGAATTACAATTTTTAGTAAGAGTTACACAATACCTGCCGATGATATACTTCTAGTTAAAGATGGATATATTGACTCGCAGATTGCAAATATGGGATTGCCTACGAGTAAGGTAGCTGGATTGGACTACTTTGTATCTAATATATGTGCAGCTATGGAAGCTGACAATGTATTGCTAAAGAAGAAAGGTCCTCTAGGAGTTTTTTCACATGACCCGAAGCCAGATATGGCAGGATGGGTTCCTCTAAAGGAAAACGAAAAGAAAGAGTTGCAGGGAGAACTTGCAAGGTACGGATTAAGTTGGGGTCAATTACAATATGTTATTTCAAAGACTCCATTAAAGTGGAATCCAATGTCTTTCAAGGTTTCTGAATTAATGACTAAGGAAAGTGTACGTCAAGGTATAGATGGTATATGCGACAGATTTGGATACCCTGCGGAGTTAATGAGTGGTAAAAACGCTACTTATGAAAATAGAAGTTCAGCAGAGAAGTTCTTGTATCAAAACAACATCATTCCTTTTTCTTTGCGGAGAATGGCTCGATATAAGAAGTTTTTTGGTATAGATGGAATACTTTCAATGGACTACAACCATTTGCCAGTATTGCAGGAAGATATAATGAAAGCAGGTCAAGCTAGAAACTATCGTTCTCAGTCATTGCTTATTGACTGGCAAGCAGGAATGATAACATGGAACGAGTACAGGGTATTATCAGAACTCGAACCTCAAGAAGGAATGGACATAAATATTCACGAGTACAATAAAAAATTTGGAATAAATGAGCAAGTTACAACTCCACCCAAAAATCCTCCAGTTGCGAAATAATTTAGGTTCTACACCTATATTATATTCAACTAGAGCAAAGGCGTTGCCTCAGCCAAAAGAGATTAGGGCAAAGTCTACAGAAGGAGATAATCCTAGATTGCTTAGACAATATTTTGCAATATGGGGAGTTCCTGATGACTACGGAACAGTTCCAATTAAGGGATGTTTCTCTAAGAGCATAAACGAGCGAGGACCAAAGTCAAATTCGTCATTCAAGATGCCTGCATTATATATGCACAGGCAAGCTGACTCGGTTGGACTTCCTTCTTTTCTTGTGGAAGACGAAATAGGGCTGTATGCAGAAGTTCCAATTTTAGAAGGAATACAAGTTGCAGACGAACTTGTTATTCGGCACAAATCTGGAACTTGCAACAATGGTTCTTATGGGTTTGACTACATTTGGGATAAAATGGAGTATGACGATAAAAANGATGTTATACTAATGAAAGAGTGTGACCTTTACGAGATTTCATTTGTAACAATTGGAGCTCAAACTGAAACATTCGGAGTTAGAAATTCAGAAGGATTGCTAGTTGATGACGAACTAGATTCTGATACAAAAATGTTTATAAAATCTTTGCCAAAAGCAAGGAGACTTGAAATCAGGAGTTTAATTGACAGACATATATCACTTGCTAAATTGCAGCCGACAAAATCACTGGAAGAACGCAAGCCGAACACTGAAGTCATTGACTATAACTATTTACTTAATAATTTAAAACTTTAAAAATGAAAAGAAAGTTTATTATCTTGTTTTTCGACCCAAATCCAGAAGATAAGGGAGGTGGAGATGTTCGAACTCAAGAGCAATTACTTGCTGCAATCCAAGAAAGGATTAATACAGCATTGTCTACAAGAGCCACAAAAGACGAGTTGGCTGAAATACGAAACTCGCAAAAAGAGTCTTTGAAAGACTTTCCATTAGATGCACTTCGTGCTATGGCTGATGATAAGACTGGAGTTATGTCAATGTTGGCTGCTCAGGGTCTTGAAATCACAAGACTTTCTCAGAAAGTTGCTAATGGTGAAACCGAAAGACAAGATATGTCTATTCGTGGTCAAATCAAGTCTTGGCTTGAATTGCCTAACGATGAAGGACAAGAAAAAGGTCATGGTCTTACAGTTAGAGAAGCAGTTGCAAAAATCAAGGCTGGTAACAAAGTTGACTTAAGACCTTTGGAAATTCGTACTTCTCCTACATTGGTAGACCCAATGACTCCGACTACGATGTATCAAGGTTCTGTCTATTTGCCTAAGCCTGAGATTCAGCCTGGTATTATAGACATCGTTCGTGTACAACCAACGTTTTGGGATTTCTTGAAGAAGGGTGCTACTAACTCGGCTGCTTATGTATGGGTTAATAAGAGTTTGCCAGCTGGAAGTGGTGAAGCTGCTTTCATCGCACCTGGAGTTTATAAGCCAAATATCAAGTTTCAAATTGGTACTGAAATCTCTAACGCAAAGAAAATTGCAGCAAGCGAGAAAGTAGCTATCGAGCTTTTGGATGATATTGATGGTCTTGCTTCTTGGGTTGAAGATGAATTGATGTATCAGTTGAAAATGAAGTTGACAAAAACTTTACTCACTTCAGATGGTGATAGTACTACTCCTAAGGGTATTACAAATTACGGAGTTGCTTATGCAGGTGACGTTCTTGGAATTGAAACAACTCAGCCAAATAATTGGGATGTAATCAAGGCTTGCGTTACTCAGTTCGAAGCTACAAACTTCACTGGATACCCTGTTACAGCTTTCTTGAATCCAGTAGATTTTGGAAACATGGTTATGACTAAGGCTAACAATCAAGGTCAAACTTTCATTCCTCCAGTTACTGGAGCAACTATCGTAAAAGATAACAATATCCCTCGTGGGTATATCTTGGTAGGTTGTATGGATTTGTACAAAATCTTAATCTACAAGGGTTTCACTATGATGTGGGGTCTTGAAAACGATGACTTTACGAAGAACCTTCGTACTGTTATTGGTGAAATGAGGTTGCATCAATGGGTTTCAGCTAATCATAGTGGAGCATTTATCTACGATAAAATCTCTAATATTATTGATAAGTTAGAATTGCCCGAGCCTGCTACTCCTCCAAC
>JGI24891J29808_1000516_pt1 | contig 20152 bp, 14 predicted proteins | sample FreactcultuFSWF8_FD_29808 | JGI IMG/M metagenome (IMG submission 29808) | reverse complement strand
CAAATCTAGCCGTTTCCGAGAGAGCGGACGCTTGAGTTGGTTACCAGCATACGAAAAAGCTACTTCGATATCGAGGATTTCGCGAACCGAACGAGCCCTTAGATGCATGGAGCTCGGAAAGTCCTTGCATTCGTTCACAACGGAAACCCTATCAAGCACATCACGCAATTGCTAGTATCGTCCATATTAGCTCGAGATGTCAGTCAAGAAGGGTCAAGAAATAGAGAAGATCATTACAGAAGCCAGCGAAAAACGCGATTGAAATCAGAAGAGTGGTATGATGTACAATCGGTCTCCGGAAATTCAATTTGAACATGTATGTGCAGCCCGACGTCGAGCAGACGACTCGAGTTGGCCAAACTACAGAACCTCTCTTTACACATTATGCGCAGTTATCGGACAAGAACAGACCCCCGATGGGTCGAAAGAAGAAAAGACACTGCTTTCCCAGCAGCGCTTGATGGTATCATTGGCGTAAAACAAAACACACTTCGACATCTCATGTTCTTAGCGGAAAACGCTGAACGACGAAAATATATGCTCAGGGCACTTAAGCGAGAGCAAGGAAGGCAGCGGCCACAGCGAAGAGGCCAGTGGCACCAGCCAAGTTGCGCGAGGCAGCGCCAGTGTATGTCGAGGAAGGGTTGGCGCCCGACGAAGAGCCAGTGGCGCCAGCAATACCAGAAGGCTGAGCGTTACCAGAAGCACCAGCCACACCGGAGGGCTGAGCGTAGCCAACTGCGCCAGTAGCCGATGAGACGGGGTAAGGGGCAGAAGAACCGTAGGCAGCGCCGGGGATGATAGGGGTCGCAGTTGCGACCGATGGGACGGAAACAGAGTTTGATGAGACTGCGACAGGCATGCTGGAGGTCTCCTCAGGCGAGACGGGGCTTGAAGCAGGAATGGACGAGATGATAGCGCCAGTGACCACGGAAGAAGTCGAGAGAACCACAGCAGACGAGACGGGTGCAGACTCGTATGAGCCAGCAGTAGGGACTGAAGATACCGAAGAGGCAGATGCAGAAGAAACAGGAGCAGTTGCAGTTGTGGAAACCACAGGAAGTGTCATCATGGTGGCAGCAGTCAGAACAGTGGTACCGCTTGCGTGGGTGATAGTGGCTCCAGCAGGACACTAACACAACGAATCAGCTTCCAATCCCGACACAAGGACGTTCGTTCAATGCTTACCCAAGTAGTAGTCTGCTCGACGACGCTGGTGACATAGACAACACCCTGAGGAGCGGCAACTGCACCGGCTGCAAGTGCGAGAGCAACAGTGGCAGTAGTGTAACGCATGGTGATATGGCGGTTGTTGATGATAAACGAAAGGTGGAAATTCGCAAAGAATTTGTTTTGGAAGTGAGTGAGTGTGTGGTGAAAGGAGAAAGAATGAGAGATGTGCGTTTGGAGAATGGGCCCAGGATGTGAACCTTTTGTACTGCAACACGTAGTCGATCGAAATATGTTAGTTGCTTGTCAAGTGGTCGAGCTTTGGGCGAGGGTCGATCGAATTGTGGGGCAATCATGAAACTCAAACGAGTTGTTTCACATGCACACTAAAGCGGACATATCCACGCGTTCATCCTTCACACAAATTGTGCCTTGAAGATCACACTCACTGGGTTTTGCTTGAATCCCGGGCTCAACAGTGGCGCATGCGAGTCGCTTCACCGTGGCAGCGGCGTATCCTGGCCGATGACACATCTGCAGCCCAGGTTTCCGACTTCCCCTGATCCATTGTGGTAGACCAGTATATGGTCCGATGCCTGGAACGACTCTGGACAGACATGCTTAGCTAGGTTCCCAAACCAGATGGTCAATCCTGTACGTGTTGTTTGTTGTTGACCTTCTTGTGAACTCGTTTGCTTCAAGCATGGGAGTAGCACGATGTAACAGGACTTGCTTTACTGTTTCTGCAGAAGTCGTTGCTTCTCGTTAGTGACTCGCAAGTCTTTTGTACATCCTCATCACCGACCCGTCCAACCCATTGGCTCAGCCTCTTGATGATGTAGTGGTACTAGTAGTTGCGAAGGCCTTATTACCTACCCTTGCATCTCTTCGGCCGAAGCCCTCGTTGCTTTCCTGGTTGCTGTCTATCTGTCTGTTGCTAAGCAGGCCTGCTGTCGACTAACGCCTTCACAGCCCTATGATATTGCGTGTAAGAAGATCCGATCGACCGCGAAAGCGAGCCTTTTCGTGCGATGCGTATGGGGCAGAACTGCAAGCCTAGAGACGGCGCATATCAAGCAAAGCACTGGTCAACCGAGGGAGCAATGAGGTGAGCATAGTATGTGGTATGCGGTATGTGAAAGAGCAGTGGGGAGTCATGCAGGAGGTTGACTGGAGATGGTGTTGCCAAGAGCCGCGCTCCCACTCTTGGGATCAAGCGCAACGCAACTTATCGTCGCTCTTTCCTCACACCTCAAACATATCCATATCTGCTAGAGTACATCAGCTCCAGTCCTCATTCTCGGACAAATCCAGTCCGTGTAACTACAATGATCGTTACTTATCTGTAAGCTCGAATTGGCTGGTGGGAGGTAATCCGAGCTGCTACGCCTTGGATGTTTAAGACTCCATCGTGAATGCTTGTTATCTGGTCACAGAGGCTTATCTGTGCATATCGAAGGATCCTCACCAAACAGAAGTCAGGATAGTACCCTTGTTATCAGGCGAGTTTTGTTCGGTCTCAGCTTAACCTATCAGGCATTGCTTTGTTTGAATGTGATCGTTGTCCGTTACCTTCTGATGCCTTCAACATCCGCGTCTGGCAACACATGAACTGTCTGAGTGTTCTGTAGGTGTCCAACAAGTGAGTTCTTGCACAATCTTTTCCGCCCTGACAAGAGATTCTGTATGTACTAGGGTAACTAACTCTCATGTCGGGTCCGGAAGCTGGGCGTCGAAGCCATCCGGTTCGATGATAAATTGCGCGTCTACCATTGGCGAAAGCCAGCTGAATTATTACAGGATCCCAACAATGGTCCTGTGGCACGAACTTCGAATAGGAATGCCTATCTCTTGGCCTCACGGCGTGTCGCCCGGATCGGGGTTCTCTTCGATAAGGACATAGGCAGGTCAGTGCCTGTCTCGAGGCATCTGGCTCTCCTGGTTGATACCTCATGTTATAAAAGCCGGCCCATCTCTTCAAGTTCCTTCAAGTACACTATCCGTACTGTTCATCCTCGTTTGATAGCATGGGCGAAAACAAGTACCCTCTCGTAGCCGAGCCGACCTCACGTTCGCCAGAGATCGAGCATGGCAATATCTTCGACACTCTGGATCATGGAGCCGACTCCGAGCTGCAGCGAAGTCTGAGTACACGCCATATCACCATGATTGCTCTTGGGTCTTCTATCGGCATGGGTCTATGGCTTGGAAGCGGTACATCACTTACCAACGGAGGACCCGCGGCTATCTTCATCGGCTACTTATTGTCAGGATCTATGATTTGGTCTGTAACCCATTCAATAGGAGAGATGGCCGTTATGTATCCTTTACCTTCTGCGTACGTACAGTGGGCTGGCAAGTTCGTCTGTCCTAGCATGGCCTTTGCTCTTGGTTGGGCTTACTGGATTTCATACTGGATTACCATCGCGAACGAGCTCCAAGTGGGTACATTGTCGCCACCCGCAGCCTCTCACTAATTTGACGTACCAGGGAGTGGTCACGGTCTTGTCGTTCTGGACCGACAAAGTGCCAGTTGCTGTTTGGATCACAGTTTTCTGGATCGTCATCATCTTGATCAATGTTGGTGCGGTGACTGTTTTCGGCGAGATCGAAGTAGTTTGCTCGCTCATCAAGTTTGGATGGATCTTCGTAGTCATCATTTCAATGATCGGTAAGAAAGGAACTACCGTACCCTGTTGTCGTGAGCTAAAATCTACTAGTCATATCAGCTGGTGGAGCACCCACGGGCGACGCTATCGGCTTCCGGTACTGGAACCAAACTGGAGGATTTACCAATGGATTCAAAGGCTTCTTGAGTGTCATGCCTACTTGTATCTTTGCTATGTCAGGATCCGAGAACTGTGGCCTTGTTGCAGCCGAGACAGCAAATCCACGAAAATCTGTGCCCAAAGCTGTTGGGTCCATCTGGCTACGTCTTTCGCTCTTCTATATCCTTGGATCGTTGATGATAACCATATGTGTCTCTCCATATGACGAAAACTTATTTGGAGGCTCAGGCACCAATGCCTCGCCCTTTGTCATTGCTTACCGCAACGCGGGCATCCCAGTTTTGGCACATATCATGAATGCAATCATCTTCCTTTCGGTTGTCTCGACTGGCAGTATCTCCTGTTATGCGGGGGCACGCACTCTTATGGGCCTGGCTCAGTTGGGTATGGCACCTAAGCGATTTGCCAAGGCAGATAAGACTGGTCGTCCATGGTATGGTATCGTACCTACGCTAATCATAGGTGGTGGCCTAGCGTATCTTAATGTCAATAACTCTGGCGCTGAGGTCTTCACTTGGTTCTCCAACCTGACTTCGCTTTTCACCCTTTTCTGCTGGGGTTCAATATGCTTATCTCATATTCGCTTCCGTCTCGCCTGGAAGACCCAAGGTCGTTCGGTGGATGAACTACCCTGGAAGTCCTGGACGTATCCTTATGCTGCATGGTGGGGGTTGGCTTGGTGCATAATCCTTCTTGTCGTTGAGTTTTATCTCTCTGTCTGGCCCCTCGGCGAGTCCTCGTCCGCAAAGACATTCTTCGCGTAAGTTCCATGCCACTCTGGAATCTTTGCACCAACCTGACTGTAGCAGAAACTATGTATCGGTTGTGGCAATCGTTGTGCTGTATCTGGGCGCTCGCTTGTACCATCGCGGCCCCTGGTGGGTTGACATCTCCAAGATCGACCTCGACTTCGGACGGCGCTTCTACGCTGATGCTCAAGATATGGAAAAGAAAGAGGACGATTTGGTGAAGAAGGCAGTCAAGAGCATCTTCACTTAAAGTGCTCAGGTCTGCAAGCTTCCGATTCTTACCTTGGCCTCTCGGCTATCGAGATGCAAGATGGTGTTCACGCAACGTATGGTTTCCAAACTGGGTATTAACGAAGACCTGAGTGGTGCATGTGATCAGCTAACGAAAACATCTTGCATTTCGATAGCTAGCATGCCAGCAGCACTTTCTCGGGTGGGGGCTTCGGTTTTGGTGCGGTCTCTATCCTAAAACGTACACGAGCATGCGAATTGGGGGAAAACACCTTTCTTTGACGCCTAACAAATGCTTATATATGGACTCGCTTTTGAACAGATTACAAAACATATGCTCATCCCTTTCTTCTCTTACCGCCACCACCACCCTCGCCATCATTCCAGCCCTTTCTCTTTTTGCCTTCTCTGCGCCAGTATTCTTCCTTCTCCTTCTTCTCTCTCTCCGCTCTCTTCTCAATGTTCTCGGCAACCTTGGCACGGTAAGGCTGCTTGCGCTCTTCCTGCTTAGCACGGCGCTTCGCGACCTTCTCGTTTCTCAACGTCTGAACTTGTTGCAAGAGTCTTCTGGCCTCCTTCTCATCCTTGCCGGCGACCACAGCACGCTTCTGCATGTAAGTCTCCTTCTTCTGCGGCTTCATTTGGACGATCTGGGACTTGAATGGGAGCTCAGCAGCGACCTTGCGAGGTACACGTAGAGGGTTGAAGTGACGTTCTTGACGCTCGATGGTACGGTAGGCTGAGTTTTTGTCCTTGGGTGTGGCGATGTCGAGGGCGTGGCGGACTTGACCGGTAAGGCGCATTCCTTGCCAACCTTCGCTGTTCACGTCGGCATCCAGCAAGTTGGTCACCGGGTTGTAATAACGGTGAGGCTTGACAGGGTACCATGCTCTCAAGAACACAATGTCTGACATGAGGATTTTGTCTTCGAAAGTGGCACGGAAGTTGCCCTCGGGCTTGCTGAGCGCCTTCTTGATTTGACCACGGATACCGGAGACAGTGCGTACGCTAGCGCCTTCGAATTTGGCAATTTCGAGAGAAGTGCTGAACATGTCCTTGATGAAGGCGGTGTTCTTGAAGATCTTGTATGGATGACCAGTCAACTTCAGCTTCTTGACAATCTCGGTCGACTCGTCGACATTCAAGACCACACCGGTTGCGGCAATTCTGAATCCAGGGTTCTTGTTGGAGAAGGACTGAACGCAGCAGAAACCAGTGTTGGGTGCAATTAGCGGTCCGTAGAAGGTTCCGAAACAATGCATGTGCTCCGGTGTGTATTTGAGCATGCGGTTCCTTGTTCTTGAGTCCGAAATACTGTACATTGGCATGCTCTGGAAGCGTCTCCAGCCAAGAGAGAAGATCAGAGGATCATTCGTCTTGAGAATCTTCTTGTGCCATCTGTGACGCTTGATACGGATCTGAACGTAACCGAAACGGTCTTCCGTAGGAGCCAGACCACCGATGAGAACAGGGAAGCGAGGGTTGAACTTTTCCACGAATTCGCAAGGTACATTCTCCAGAACGATGCGAGCGTATGTGCCTGCTTTGTGACCCTCAACCCGGACTCGAGATTGCTCATCTAATGCGTCGAATTCGGCGCGGTTGATATCGAGCTGTTTCTGAATAAGCGCCTTTTGTGCGTCGTACCAGTCATCTTCGCCGAACTCATCATCACCGGCAGTCTCGCGTTTTGCGTTGCCCTTGTCGTTTGCGAAGCCCTCTTTGTCTTCCTCTTCGAAACGAAGCTTGAGCTCTTCCTTCCTTCTGGCGTTGCGCTCACGCTCGGCGTCCAGATCCGGCTCCTCCTCGCCATCGGCGCCATTCGTTGGAGCCTCGTTATCATCGCCATGGACTTCGCCAGTCTCTAGATCCTGGAAAGCACCGTCGCCCTCATCGTCGTCGTCTTCGATGCCATTGAACTCGGCTTCGGAGTCATCATCGTCTCCTCCTCCATTGAGCATATGACCGGATGCAAATCGGGACCGGATGGCTTCCAGGTTTTCTTCGTCTGTCCATTTCTCTTCGAGCTCCGCCCTGTTATATACTGGGATGTGACGGTCGAGGGCAGCTTCGGACTCTGTAGGCTTCTTTCTCTCGAACAAATCCTCCTCATCCTCATCTTCAATATCGTCCTCCTCGTCTTCTTCGCCACGCCATTGTCGCAAAACCTGGGCTGTGGACAGCATATCGTTATACAAGAGACGGGCGAGCTCGACGGTGCGGTAGGGCATCTTGCGTTGGTGCAAAGCAGCGGCACGTTCGGTCATGTTTTTCTTCCAGCGGAGATTTCCATCTTCATCTTCACTGTATTCGGCGTCCTCATCGTAGTCTTCTGGGTCGCTGACATCTTCGGCTTCGGACATGGAACCAAGATCAGAATCACTGTCGGCAAAAGCAATCTCCTCGCCGGTCGCGTCAGGGCTGGCCTCTCTACGCTTGGGCGCGGGAACAAGCATGTCTTCTTTGGCGTCCTCGTCAGCATCGGAGTCTCCACTCTGGAACTCTTCGTCTTCGTCTTCGCCGCTCTCGAAGCCCTCGTCTTCTGGGCTTGCCTCATCGTCATCGATTCTTCTTGATAAGACACGGGCAGATTTGCGACCAAGGTCTTCGCCAGTCAACCTCTCGCCATCGCCGAAAAGTTGTAAGCCGCCCTCGGCCTGTCCAAGCAGTTTGCGACCTCCTTGCAAACCAACGACCATTTGTTCTCCTAGTCCTCGCTCTTGCTCGTCATCTTCAGGGTCAAATGTCTGGCTTTTGATGTCGACATATACAGCGTCCTTGTCGACAAGTACACCACCAACATCGGACATGGGAGCGTAGATGAGCTTTTGCTTTTCTCCTAGCCTTCTTCTTCCGGACTTGCCCGTAGCCTTGGCGATTGCTTGGTCGAGGAATGGGGTGGGACATGGATCGGGCAGAGCCTCAATATTGGAGACACTGAGATCACCAACACCAGGCACGTGAACTCTGGCACCGTTGGCGGGAAAGTTGGTGCCACGGAGGTAGCCATATAGAGCGACGGTACGGTCGCATTTAGGGTCTTCTTCAATCTTTGTAGGAGGAGTGATGTCGAGGAAGCGGTCGGCTAGAGCGTAGGGATGGCTGTTGCGCCAAACAAGAGGACGGGGGTTCTTCATGACGGACAAGAAACGTGAAAGATTGAGGACTTCGCGGTCGGGGTATCTACCGTTGACGACACCGGAAAGGTAGAAGAGTTTGGCTCCCGAGTACAGTTCGCTCCAGAAACGGTGCTTCAGGCGCTTCTTCTGTGCCTTGAGGGCTTCCTGCTTGCGGAAAAGATCCAGATGGGTCAGAATGCCAAAAACGTTACCAGGCATACCACTGGAAGAGAGGACGTTCAAGAACTCCATTGTCTCCATCTCGAATCCATAGTTTCCATCGATCATGAGCAGGACAATGTCGACGACCTTGGCCACGTCCATCATAGCGGCCAGGGAATCAGCCGGGCATTCCATAAATGTGAGTCGCCTCCTCTTGGATGTGACAACAGTAATGGGACCGACGGGCTGAGTGATGGGTTGCTTGGTGTATCTTCGGACGAGTGACTTGATGAGAGTTGTCTTGCCTACTCCTGGCGGACCAACGACACCGACGACAATGGGAGGGGCCTCTTCGGGCAAACGATCGACCAAGGGAACGTGCAATCGCTTCTCTTTGACCTGGCTTCTGTTAGAAAGTGACGAATAATGAGCCTCGTCTTAGTCGTACATCGTGAGAACGAGCGGCCTGCTTCTGCAATTTTCCAGGACGCGAAAAGGCAAAGGCTTTCGGATTACGGTCGCCGGTATGTGCGGCCTTCTTCTCCTTGGTCGCGCGATGCGGCCGGTTGGTTTGGTTTTCCGACATCTTGTACGGCGTAACAAGACTGCTGACGGCGGCAAAGCTCAGAAAATGTTAAAGACCTGAACTTTTCGAAGAAAGCCCTGGCCCGGGACCCTCGATCGGAAGGCGGCCGCACTCTTGGCGTTCTTGCCCTTATCTTATCTGCTGTCCGTACTCAGACGCCCTGCCGCGGCTTCCCCAGCCCATTTGAGGGGTCCTTGTCAACAAAGCAGCTGCCAGCACGCATGATGCCGGCTTGATCTCTGTGTAGTATGCTGGGAACAGCCTCGTCACAAGTGGCAGAAGGTGATCGTCTGCATGGTTAGCCAATAGAGCGCTGTTGGTGAGTTTGTGTCCAACGGGCACAAATCAAGATCGACCGTGCACTTCGGCGGCGTTCTTCACGTGCTCATGGTAAATAGAGGAAGCTACGTCAACGCGCAGCGGAGGGGTCGAAGCGGGTTTAGAAGTGAGATTGGCAACTGTCCGCTGCTTCATGCCCACCTTCTTCTTGAAAGCCAACTCTCTCAACTATCTTCTGCATTCTTCTCTCCGACATACCCTTTCTACCACATCAAGCTCACGCTTCACTCATACTCCTCAAATCAACATGCCTTCGATCAACGTAAGCCCACCAGTGAACAAGCTTAACCAGGCAGACGCGTAGCTAACCTGCCTAGGTTTCCCTCAAGGAAGGTGCCGATGCCTCCCAGCTCGACTCGTAAGAGTGCCCACATCCAAGTTCAGCCTACCTATATTGACCATGGCAGCGCCAAGAAGCAAGTCACCGAGCAGGGCGGCAAGATTACCACCGAGTTTAAGCTGATCAAGGGCTTCACGTATGTCTCTCTTCTACAAGAACCTTCCTGGCTTTGCATACACATTAGTTGACACACAACAGTGCCGAGTTCCCTGAAGACAAGGTCCACACCCTCTCGTCCAACGACCATATCAACGTTGAGAACGACGGAGAGGTCAGAACCCAGTAGAGCGGGCCGACCAAGACATGCCGTGCTTTTGATCGACGACGAATATGACATAGATATGGGAGGGAACCTTTAGGATACGATAAACAATATACCATACCCAAACACGACCTCTCGGTTGCACTCGGCGATATGGCCGGCGCTATGCAGTGCGATAAGGCCGGAGTCGTGTGATGTGGCCATATGGCCTCACAGATTGTGCCCAACAGCTCGAAACACCAATGCAGACATGGTATTCTCTGTGACAGATGGCCTAGTAATCACCAGATACACAGTCATGTTGCGCCCTAAGGCGTTGGTATGCTTCTCATCAGGCCTCCCCATCAAGCACGTGAGGCGTGACGATGTATCGCAGCCCTGCGTCATAGCCTTGTGGGCCCAGATAAAATGCACTTGCAAGTTGACACTCCGTAACATGAAGCCAACGGATCATCGCGCATCTTGGTCGTCGCAATGAACCGTATAGGTATAGGAAGCCGCTGGTGGAGGTCCTCCTGCTTCTCGGGTCCCAATACCACAAGACGGCTATCCGCGACAAGGACGCTCCGAATACCCGACAACGGACTCAAGAAGAAGAAGGTCACAGACGGCGAAGTCGCTCGGCTGGCTGGTAGGCCCTTACACCCATTGACTTTAGCAGACCTGGCCAAGTGAGTCGGTCGTCGACGAGAGCTCCAACTACCTTATGACTGACAAGGCACCTTCTAGGTCCGGCCGGCCACCTCTCTCGACCGAGCAACTACTCGACTCGGCCAACTTCACCCTCTCAATCCTACCATCGCGACTCGCCCATCGCATCCAGTCTCTTCGCAACCTGCCCTTCATCGTAGTCGCCAACCCAAACGTGTCCAAGATCCACAACAACTACGTCCACTCCTTGTCCACACTCTTGCCCTATGCCTCGAAGGAGATCAAGACACTCGAGGAGGAGATACAGTTCACAAGTGTCATGGCCGATCTGGTCCAGACGCACTCCAACACCATTTCCATCCTCGCACGTGGCTTCCTCGAAGCGAGGAAATACATCAGCCCAAACGAGGTGACAAAGTTCCTCGACGAACACTTGCGCGCGAGAATAGGCACCCGCCTGATTGCCGAGCAGCACATCGCTCTGCACTTCTCCTCCAAGCCTCATCTTGACCTCTCGGAACAGGACTCGCACATCGACTCAACATATATTGGTGTAATCGATACGAAGCTGAAGCCTGTAGATATCATTAGACATTGCGAAGGCCTTGTCGGCGATATCTGCGAGTTCAAATATGGCGTACGGCCCTCTGTCGTCATTCGTGGCGAGGCTGAAACGACTCTGGCCCACATTCCAATGCATCTGGAATACATCATCACAGAGCTCTTGAAGAACGCCTTCAGAGCAACCATCGAGAAGGGAAACGAACGCCACCCAATTGAAGTGACGATTGCTCCAACCCCAGAAGAATCAAAGGGGAAGCCTGATGGCATTACCAACTATGACCAAGGTTCTGTGGATGCGGCTAGTGCATCACAGAGGCCTGCCAACGCCGCCTCAGCAAACATCCGCCCACTGGACAAGTCCACTCCTGGCGTCACTATCCGCATTCGTGATCGAGGGGGCGGTATACCCCCCGCGGCTTATGCCAAACTTTGGGAGTTCGGCTTCACCACTTTCAACGAGCAAGAGATCGTCGACATAACCAGCGGAGGCACTAATGACGGCGACGGCTTGAATGCTCTCTCAAATGCTGGCGGTGCTGAAAACAGCCTGGCGGGTCTGGGTTATGGCTTGAAGCTAGGCAGAGCGTATGCTGAGTACTTTGGTGGCGGTATCAGAGTACAGAGCTTGCTTGGCTGGGGTACAGATGTCTACCTCAGCTTGCGTGGTGTAGGAAACATCAAGTAGACTTTTTTGACGACTTTGAATGGTAAGGGGATATATGGGGACGTGATCGAAAGTCATCGGAGTACGACAGCTGTCATATGACGGGAAAACGTGCCAGCGAAACCTATCGAGTTCTATCTAATTCTAGTGCGACACCAGAGGATCTACTCCAAGCAAACAGAAGCATCTGGGCCAGATTTCAGGCTTACTGAATAACACTCGGACCTCATGGTCAAAGTCGCTTTTAGCCTCACCAAGCGACAGTGAGCGCTCGAGCGACACAACTTTGACCGAAAACACGATCAAGCCTCAACTGGTTTGCATAGTGCGCATGTTGGCACGTCACGTTCAATCTGGTATTCGACTATTGCAAAGTGTGAAAAGCACCGAAGATGGCAAACAGAAGACGGCGTGGCTGTGGAGCAGGCCATGGCGGCCTCCACTTTCTGCAGCTCGTTCCGTTTTCAATGCCTTGCAATCAAGCTTATGCTGTTCGGACATTCGGCTGTCATGGCGTTCTCATATCTGTCTCACTATCCAATCTCTCAATACAACCTCTTCCCAACAACCCGGTTACATCCCCCGGTTGATCGTACATGATCACGCTAGCATAGGGCGATCTTGCGGTGCCAGTCCCTACGAGGCTCAACTTGTATGCTCTCGCAGATCTCATCACAGGTGATGAGCGTTGCCCGCTCGAAGTAAAGGCTTGACAAATACGCCAACCATATTTGTTACTGGTCTATTGACAACATGGTCACGTAACAGGAATATAAATTCCTTCCTCCCATTGGTATTATACCCACCATCACTCCAATGTATCCATCATTTGGTTCTGTTCTTCTTCTCACCGCACATGTTGCTCATGCCTTTGTGCAGGGTGACTGTATCAAGCACGATGCTGCCTTGACAATACTGGCTTCGCAGCTTTCTCCTGGGGCAGCAATATCTTGTCAATATTTCCCACTACAAGAACATACCGCTGGTCGATATTGGGGCGAGCAATACTCCAAGAACTCCGCGGTCGTGGTGTTTCCGATTACCAAAATCGATGTTAGCCATGCCGTACGGGCTGCCGCATCCTCGAGATTTGGTTGGGACCTCGCTTTCGTCGGCGGAGGTCATGGACAAACCAATGCGTCGAGCTCGTCGGGTTTTCTCATTGACCTCTCTTGGATGAACTCGACAAAGGTCTTGCACAACGTCAAGCTAGGAGATACCAAGGTATCTATCGCCGTGGCATATCAAGGAGGCGCACTCTGGAAGCACGTCGCCGACAACACAAACGGAACAGGCTTCACAGCAGTCGGCGCTCGAGTCGGGGAAGTCGGTGTGGGAGGATTCTCGACGGGAGGTGGCATTGGATTTCTGGCTGGCGCATATGGATACGCCATCGATCGTCTAAGAGCAGTTGAGGTGGTCTTGATGTCTGGAGAGATTGTACTTGCTACCAAGACTAACAGATACTCGGATCTGTTCTGGGCAATACAAGGCGGAGGCGGCCAATTCGGCATTGTGACAACTTTCTATCAAGAGGCGGTACCAGAACCAACATCCTCCGAGTTCGGGATCTGGGTTGTTGCCAAAGATTCGTGGGACAGGGCGCGGCAGAATACTGTCGAATTCTTCGAGACTAACGATGATCCATTCTCGCTCATGTACTACTCACTCGGGTATTATCCTGAGTACGTTACGACTGGAAATTTGACCACCGTTATGGTAATTGTGGGACTGAGATTTGGAAACTCACACGGAATGTCTTCCAAGATGTCAAAGCAGAGGAGCTTCAACTCGACATTCTCCAATCTCCTCGATGGGCTCGTCTTAAAGCAAGCCTCAAAATACAACGTACCGTATGGACAAGCGACCGAGCTAAGCACACCTTTCTTCCCATATGGTTTCCGAAGAGGCTTTTGGGGCCCTCAAATCTCCATGGTCACAAAGCCATACATAACTGCTGCATCGAATAGAATGGAGGCCTATATCAACCAGTCACTTGACCGAGGGGACGTCCCGCATAGCGCCGTTTGGGTCTTACAGTACATGTATCCTGGTCAGAATGGCCATGGTCCAGTATCAGACAGCGCTACTGCATGGCCACATGCACAAACCGCTCATCAAACACTTTTCTCGCCCGCTTGGAAATCTGCCTCCAATGATGGTTTCGTAGTCCAGCAGAATGATGCCCTCAACAAGATCACACACGATCACCAAGCGTCATTCGGGACTTTCGTCGCGGACTATCCGAATTACATCTCACCAAAAGCAGATGGTTACCGGGTGTGGGGACACAATGTCAAGAGACTAATCAAGATCAAAGCCAAATACGATCCTGAATGTCGGATCCATCAAGGGAGGGTCTTTGCCTCTGACACCTGTATCGCACATGGCTGGGCAAATATCTACCCTCGCAAGGGCTACTCCGTAGCAGATCATGATTAATAGATTATTTAGCTGTGTTGAACGTTCAAAGACCATCTCTTGGTGAGTTGCGATTTTGGTTGTAAGAGGCATCACATGTTTCCACGAAGCACTTCGCGTTTCATGGTTGACTTCATCGTGGAGGACAGTGCCCCTGATCGACAGATATTGAGCCATACTGATCGACGGAGCTTAGCCGTTGTTTTTGAACAACCCACCGAACCTTTATATTTGAGAACATCGTAAATAATTACAATCATGGTGCCTCGACAGTGACTAGTGATGAGACAATTGTGAGCAATTGCTACCGTGTTCCTTTGATTTATGGCGAGTAGATCAACTGCTGAACGACTCTATGGTAGGAAAAATAAACTCCACAGACTTCCCGCATGATGCTCTGAAAGCACGGATCAGTGATGGCCCGCATCCGATCCAGATGGCGGGAAGGCGCGAACGGCTTCGCGCTCGGTGGACATGATACCTTCTTTCGCCCGACACACCGAGCAGACTGGTTTTGGTGCGTCCTGTATGCATCTGGAGACCTCCTGTCATTAGACAACTGAAGCCTAGAGCTCATTCAGCATGTGTGCCTATTGATCGCGACGCGACGACTACCACTGCCTTCTATGGCCGACTCTCCTAAAATCAGCATTATCACGACCGACGAAACGGACGACAGCGGAAGCAACAGAGACATCGAGGTGGGCAGCTCGCGTCCCCAGGCTCCTTCGGAGGCGACCAAACGACATCCGCGCGAGTTATTATGGTGTATCTACGCCATATTTGTACTGGTCCTGAGCAGTTTCGATAATCAGGCTGGCGGGGTCGTTCTTTCGATCCCACAGTTTCGGAAAGACTTTGGCTCACCTTATGATGGCAATTATGTCTTGTCAGCCGAATGGCAATCTGCTTACAGCGGCGCACCGGTCCTCAGCTCGATCGTTGGTCTACTAGTCTCTGGTTGGCTTGCGGACAAAATTGGCAGGAAATGGATGTTCGCAATTGGTTATCTGATTGTCTTCGTTTCCATCACGATCGAGACCTTGTCAACTTCAAACCTAGTCTTCTTTATTGGCAAGTTTGTTGCTGGCTTTGCTATAGGCGCCTTCACAACAACCGCTCTTACCTACCTAGGTGAAGTTGCTCCTCGTCCAGCGAGGGGCATACTCACTGCAGCAGCCGGCATGGCTTTGACAGTCGGTCCTTTCATCGTGTCGATTGTCGTTCGAGCTACAGGCGACGAACCAAATCGGTGGGCCTACCGATCAGTTTTCCTGGCCCAGTATGGATTCAGCGCGACAGGTGCCTTTCTTCTTCCATGTATGCCCGAGTCACCGTGGTGGCTGCTTAGTAAAGGCCGAAAACATGAGGCTAGTGTTGCACTCTCTCATTTCGGATACACTGTCGACCAGGCACAGGATTATATGACGGCTGCTATTACAGCACTTGATCACGCTAGAGAGGAAACCAAAGGTGCGACGTACCTTGAATGCTTCCAGAAAACAAATCTTCGACGGACCATCATTGCAGCGGCACCTCTATCTATTCAAGCTTTGAGTGGTCTGTTCTTTGTCTCATCGTACTCGACTTATTACCAGCAATTGGCCGGGTACAACACCTCAACCACCTTCAGTCTCAACATTGTTCAAAACATACTTGCCATGACGGGAAATGCTTGCTCTTGGTTCTTGATCGACCGGGTCGGTCGGAGGCCTTTGTCTTGCTATGGCATGTTACTTTTGACTGTTTTGCTCTTGCTCACAGGAGGGCTTGCTTGCATCGGGACCAAGTCGGCCACAAAAGGGACAGTAGGCTTACTTCTGTTGTACAACTGGCTCTATTCGATCACGATTGGAGCTACTGCCTATCCTATTTTGATCGAAACACCCACAAGTCGATTACGCACCAAGACAGCCGCAATTGGACTGACGCTTCAAAACGGGCTCTTTGTAAGTTCAGCATATAGGAGATCTACAAATCAGTCTAACAACCTGGCAGGCAATGTGGGCTTTTGTGATCCCATATCTGTTCAACCCCGATCAAGCAAATCTTGGAGCTCGAGTTGCCTTTATATTTGGTGCTTTCGCAGTCGTGTCGACGATTTATCTATGGTCGTGTCAGCCAGAAACTTCAGGCCGGTCATTTGCAGAATTGGATGAGATGTTTGTCAAGAAAGTGCCAGCACGGGGTTTTAAGGTGTACAAAACAGAAGCCGAGAATGGTCTTCGTTTGAGCGTTCTCGCAGGTTATAACGCGCCCATGCCATAATAGCGAATTTACGATTAAATGACCCATACTCTGTTGAATGTCGATAAACCTGACTTGGATATGCAACTCACCTACCTTGAGAAAGCATGTGAGGATCGATGAATGGCGTAGCACTCAGAGATAATCTACGCAGTAAAGGGTGACCCTGGACGGATAAATGCCAAGCCTCAGCACGGGAAGGCGCGATGCCACTTTACGCCTGACGCGTCTTCCAGCCATCTGGATCATGGTCGCCTCTCTATTTCGTGCATCATCATGGCCTCGATTCAGGCAATCGAGCAAACTTCGGTGCATCAAATTCAGTCAGGTCAAGTCATTGTAGATCTCAACTCCGTCGTCAAAGAACTTGTTGAAAACAGCCTGGATGCTGGATCCACTTCGATCGAAGTCCGCTTCCGCAACCATGGTCTCGAAGCCATCGAGGTAATTGACAACGGTACCGGCATCGCACCTGAGGATTTTGAGTCTGTTGGTATGTCCTGCCTTACTATCTTGACTGCCTGCCTGTCACTGTCTGACGCCTGCTACTCAGCACTCAAGCATCACACGTCCAAGCTACGTAGTTACGATGATCTAGAAAATCTGGACACATTTGGCTTCAGAGGCGAAGCACTCGCTTCACTATGTGCCCTGTCCCAGCTCTATGTAATCACAGCTCGCGAGGTCGATCGCCCAAGAGGAACGCGTCTGGACTTTGAAGTTTCTGGAAGACTCAAGAATACAAGCACCGTTGCTACGCCGCGAGGTACGAAAGTCGTTGTCGAGAAGATCTTCCATAACCTGCCTGTACGGAAGAAAGAGCTGGAGAAAAACATCAAGCGTGAATACAGCAAAGTTCTGACGCTTTTGCAAGCATATGCTTGTATAAGCACTGGCGTCAGATTCACTGTCAGCAACCAGATGCCGAAAGGGTATGTATCGAGCGTCGAGTAGCAAGATCATTATAACTTACAGTATCACAGAACTAAAACCACATCTTTCACCACTCCAGGCAGCGCAGCCACCAAGGACAACATCATCAAAGTCTTTGGCTCCAAAAGCTTACGAGATCTGGTAGCGCTTGATTTGAAGTTCGAGATGCAAGCGACCACCTCTGGGCTTTCGACTCAAGACGGTGGCTCTTGTCGTGCGGTCAAGGTGGAAGGACATATATCCCGTCCTGTGACAGGGGAGGGGCGCTCAGCACCAGACCGCCAAATGTTCTATGTCAACTCACGTCCTTGCGGCCTCCCTCAAGTCGCCAAGATCTTCAATGAGGTATACAAGGCTTTCAACATTTCGCAATCTCCTTTTGTCTTTGCAAATCTGATCATGGACACGAACTCGTACGATGTCAACGTCTCTCCTGACAAGCGGACCATCCTCCTGCATGACCAGGGAGCGTTGCTTGAATCTCTGAGGGTGTCCCTCATGGAATTGTTCGAGTCTCACGAACAGACAGTACCACAGACAAGTGTTCCCACTCAGCCAAAGTTGCCTGGATACAAACCACTCACTATCGCCCGCCGTACAGAGCCTGAGTCTGAGCTTGAGCTTGAGCTTGAGCTTGAACCTGAATCAGCTATTCCAGAACCATCATCAAGCCAAGAAGACCCAGCCGCGGTTGATGAATTACTTGGGGAGCAAGCTCGGAAAGCCTCTCCTGAACGTCTGATTCACGATTGGGTAGGTCGAGGTGCTCAAGATCGGGACGACGTTCCCAAAGTACAACAGAAACCACCGGTGCAGAACGCTTTCGACCGTATGCGTCCTCAGCGTACACCTCAGCAGGTAGCCGAGATCACAATAGGAGATAAGACTACGAGAACTGTTGTTGGCGGTGGAAGCTTCACTCCGAAAAGACGCAGGATTCACATACCCAAAGATTCTGCTGCAAAGAAGTTCAGTCAGTTCGCTATGCCTGGCACTCAAATGGAAAGCGACGACGAACGCCCTGAACAGGAGAGCGAATCTGGTGAAAGAGAGGAACAAGATGGACAAGAGGCTGTCGAAGACAGCGACGAGGAAATGCTTTTCGTTCCTCAAAACGACAAACGTGAAATTAATCGCGCAAGACATGAGACTCCTCAACTCACTTCTCAGACTCTGGAGAGCTCGCATACAAGTCCAATCGACGAGTTTCTGCGTAGCACGAAGGAGTTCGATGACCATCTACAAAGAGCCGGCGAAAGCGAGGCTGACTCTGATCCGGAGTTTGTTGACGAGGATGAGAGACGCATCCAAGAAGACGCTAAGGTGGCTCAAATGATCCAAGATGCAGAGAATGAAGCCGCTCGTCCCGTCCAAGACAGCATCAAACGTGCTGCTCAAGCTCTAAAAGTATCAAAGCACACTACTTTGAACCTCACCCAAGCCTTTGACATCTCTACAGCCTCAATCGCAGAACAGGTGGCACTCCTCTCACAGTCCTTACCGACGTCTCAAGAAGCTTTGCAGCCGGACAAACCTGTCGCTGATGACATCGAGCAAGTGGACGCGGAAGCCCGCCTTTCTCTGACCGTGTTAAAATCCGATTTTGCACAAATGAACGTCATCGGACAGTTCAACTTGGGTTTTGTCCTCGCAGTTCGACCTTCTAGCGAAGCGGTCAAGTCCTCTGATCTATTCATCATTGATCAGCACGCAGCAGACGAGAAATTTAATTTCGAACGCTTTACCGCCAGCTCGACCTTAGAAGCGCAGCCTTTGGCACAGCCCAAACAGCTAGAGCTTACAGCTATAGAGGAAGAGATCATTCTCGAAAACAAAAAAGCACTTACCGCCAATGGATTCATAATTGAAACAGACGTCTCTGGCGAAAGCGATGTGGGTTTTCGTTGCAAGCTTCTTGCTTTACCCATGAGCAAGTCTGTCGTATTTGATCTCAGCGACTTGGAAGAGCTCCTCCATCTGCTCTCTGATTATGCGGGCGGGGATATTCCACGCCCAAGTAGAGTGAGAAAAGTTCTGGCTTCGAGAGCGTGTCGCGCAAGCATCATGGTTGGCAATTCTCTGACGGGTAATCAAATGCTCAAGGTCGTGAGGAATCTGGGCGAAATGGACAAACCCTGGAACTGTCCCCATGGAAGACCCACGATGAGGCACCTTGCGAATTTGGGAGCTTGGGGCTTCGAGGACGAGGAGGAACCGAAGACGGATTGGAAGGCATGGGTCAAGAAGGCGAAGGCGGAAGATGATGATGCTTGCAAGTGATCCAGAGGATGAGGAGTGATGAGGAATGATGCTTTTGCGACGCTTAATGATACCCTTGTGATACATTCTTTTAGAGCTTAAGAAATTACTTACATACTTTAGCAGAAGCATACAATCAACAAGACATGTTTTTCTTTTCTGCTCACGCTCCTCTCTAGAGCGATATGCTTGTCTATCGATAATACTGGTTTTTCAAAGTCAATCGTCAGGTGAGGGTTGCACAAGCCGCTTGTTCATTCACAGCTCGCACCTACATTGGATGGCACAATAGTAGATCAACACCGAAAGCAAGTGCGAGGCCTTCCCAACGACCACTCACCACCAACCGTATCACTGTAGAGTGCAAAGCGAACTTCTCTGTTACCCAAATAGTCGATGTCCATTGTCTTGACTGATATCCAACAAGACAGGCCTACATCATGTTCACAGTGTCTCCGTAATCGAAGCGAGATACAACGCGAAAAATGAAAATTGTGATGAGAATGAACGATGACGTCTCGGATACTTTGCATTGAAATGGCAAAAACAAAATGAGTATACATACGAACAAAACGTACAGCAGCAGGGATTCCCACGTGGTCACCCACCGTAGTACTAATCTGCCGTTCAACTGCTTATGTATGGCAGAGCGGACGGGATGCCCAG